>Ga0131853_10016422_pt1 | contig 13509 bp, 6 predicted proteins | sample TergutLab28metaG_FD_92764 | JGI IMG/M metagenome (GOLD analysis project Ga0131853, IMG submission 92764) | Labiotermes labralis P1 segment gut microbial communities from Petit-Saut dam, French Guiana - Lab288 P1 (version 2) (version 2) | ecosystem: Host-associated > Arthropoda: Insects >... | reverse complement strand
CACCATGTTTAAAATATTCAGTACCTATATTTGTTGAATAAATATATAAAATGCAACTTTAGAGGTTAGCGGTGCGGTACGACCACTATAGTTGACATTAGGCGTCAAAAGGTTAATTTCTACACTATGGCATGAGATAAAATCAAAATATTTGCAGAGCGTTTCCTCGGGTATCGAATAATACAGAGTTGTATTGAATTCATTAATGTGTTAGACGCATTGCCTTTCTTCATTGGATTTATCATATGTGTTTACTGTACAAACCACGTGCTTTAGAATAAATAAAGTTTCATTTTTCTCTAACTTGGCAAGATTCTCAGAAACAAGAGGAATTATTTCCCTCAATATCATTAACCATTTGTTCTTTGTAATGAAGATGCAAGACCCTTTCTGTGAGCTACAAACTGAAAATTTAAACAGCCCATCGAAGCACAACCTTCTCTATAAAGTTGTGCTGCGATGGGCTAAGGGATAACTTGTAACTCTTTATTCCCCACTGCGTAAGATATTCAAAACAAAATGTATGCACACAAATTCGAAGAACAGTTAAACTGAGCTTGGGAAAATACCAACCGTCTTCTAAAAAAAGGAACAAAGTGGAGCTGCTGTGTTACAGAAGACGTTTCATAAAGACACGTTACACAATGCAAGACAAGTTTGAGCTGTTATTCTCTTTTTCTTGCAGATTACTCACATCTCTGTTGCTGCTGCTGCTGCTGCTGCTGAAGGCCCCAGAGAAGCTGCTTTACTGTATCGCTGTCCACTACATCTTGCAAAAGCCAAAAAAAAACAGACAACTGTCACAGAGGGTGAGAGGCGGTTTGACCGGTGTCCACCCGGAATGGAAATATGGAGGGGTTAGCATCAAATGTTGATGCTGCAGCTACAGCTAACATCTCTGCAGCATCATGCTGTTGTCTGCAGAGCTGCTGCAAGCGCAGGCATTCCTCTCGCTCTGGACCAACTGTCTAGCAGCCACCAAACAAGCTTACCAACCCATTCAAACAGCAGCACTTTATTCTAGTTGCATGAGATGATATTCCCACGTTCTGAGAGTCGTTCAGACAAGACAGACGACTGGAAAAATTGTCTCAGCGTTTTGAGGTACTTAAAGATGGACTGGGTGTGGTGGGGGGGGGGTTGTGTTAAGGTAAGGAAACTTGCTTGCATTAATTCACAGAAAGGTAATTTCACATCAGATCTTCGTCCTTCTGGGATGTTACGCAGCCTTGATACTCAGTTAGTTACTGAAGTTTCGGAACGAAATATCTGTTCCACCTTCAAGTGTCAACAGTCCTAGAAGAATTCCTCTTGCACTATTTGACCCTTAAAAATAGGACCCATATTTCGTCCCAAAACGTCGGTAATAGACCATCAGTGCTGCGTAATAGCCCAGGAAAGTGAAGATCTCACACCGCTGCCGAGTGGTGAAATCACTAGTAATTTTACATCTTGCACCTTACGTCTACAATAACCTACATTATTCTTCACTATGAACAAGTTATTTCCTTTTAACACGAAAAAAACATTGATCTGAATGTGTATCGTGTGTTTCATACCTAACAGTTCAGTAAATGTTAATTTATTATGTACACATATAATATAATTTTTTATAATAATCTGGCGAATGAACATACAGTGACAACTTTCACAAGCATAAATGATAAAGAAGATTTAATGTTTTGACGTTTTGCTGACCGTGCTGCATCTCAGTATATTTGTCTCAGTATTTAAGCAACTTGATGCACAAAATTTGTTTCACAATAAGTTTTGTTTCATGCCTCTACATGTTTCGAGCACATGTGCTTATCATCAGGAGGTCAAAATTGTATTACACAGCCTCTGATATCATTACATCTATATGTGGCTGGGACGGCAACCTATAGGTGATACCAGAGGCTGTATAATGCAATTTTGACCTCCTGATTATGAGCACATGTGCTCGAAACATGTAGAGGCATGAAATAAAACTTATTGTGAAACAAATTTTGTGCATCAAGTTGGTTAAATACTGAGATAAAAGAAGCTTTAATGTGTTACATATTTCGTGCATTAATCAGACATACAAGATTTTTAAAGGAACCAACAAATGCACTTGGATGTATGAATGTAGCTTTATTACAAAGTAATCAGGGATGTTTTTCGGCCACTCATGTGGTCATTTTCAGGGTCATAAGCACAAGAATCCAAATGGAATTATAATGTGTCGAAATCACCCCAAAGTTGATAAATATTTAGTTTTTTTAAATTCTTGTTATTCTTGTCCTGAAGATGGCTACACGAGTGACCGAACCACGTGGGTTATTGTCATGTAATAATATTACATTCGTACATCCAAGTCAATTTGTTTCTTCGTTTTAAAAGTTTTACTAAAAATGTTTTTAAACTTTTTGAACAAGATATTACAGTACATTCCAGTTTCTTAAATATTGCTTTTATATTCTTGTACACAGGTACCTCCGAAACATTACTACCAATTACCAATACATGCGGCGTCAAATGTCGTATTACCGCAGTACTGAAAACAACAAGACTGAAGAATTAAAAGAATTTACTGAAGATTGGAACCAAGCGGAAATTTTAACCCTTTCATAGTACAATGCCCGATTCATTATTACAAGCTGGGTAAATAATTAAAGGTTAGAGTAATATTAACTGGGGACCGCGGTAGCACAGTGGTTAAGGTGCTATGCTACAAATCGGAAAGTCGCTGTTTCGATTACAGATGGTGTCATTAGAACCTTTCATTGGCATAATCCTTCCGATCGCACTATGGCCTTGGGATCGACTCAGTCTCTAACAGAAATGAGTACCAGGAGCATTTCCTGGGGGTAAAGGCGGCCGGTGCGTAAGGCAGGGCCACTCCAGGTCTGTAACGGGACTGCTTTACCTCAACTTTAGAGTAATATTAACTGGCATTAAATTAGCTAATATCGTGTGAGAATTCTGTCTGTATTCTTATGGTTCAGGTGTAAAACGTACTAAGACAAAGCGATAACTTCGCAGTAAGCAATAAAGCTATTTACTCTACCCAAGTCTCAATGTTCACACTCGTTTTAGCTGACTGGGTTTTCTCGTAGTTTTCTTCAGTCACTCCACGAAAACACTAAGATATTACCTTTAGTAGAACCTTACCGCTTTTCTTGCCATCTCCATTCCAGGTCTTCATTTTTCCTAGCTCTAGAACCTACGCAGTCTGAAACTTTGACATCCTCAAATAGACTGCAAAATCTCAGCATAAGAAATGCAGTTTCTAAAAGTAACGATTGTGCTAACCTTTGAACATACTCTGAAACTTTAACATAAACCCGTAACGTTAAAGCTAAAGTGTCCCTCCACTCCATGAGGGCGTATAAGTGGAATGGAAGCATAGCTCCACTCATTCTTATCCTTGGCCCTAGATGAATGTGAGTGGTCAACTTCACGCTCCGGCAGATATATCCCCGGACAAGAACGTCAGTACTTAATTAGTAGGAGGCTACGTCGGTCCCAGAGCCATTCTGGACAGTTAAGGAAAGAGAAAGAGAAATCTCTTTTTTTGTCTCCAAATTTTACATAGTGGTCTTGTTGTCCGCTCGGTCTAAGGTTATTGGCACAGAGATCGAACCCAGCCCAGTCGACTTGGATCGATACTGGCTGACCATGGTGCCGCAGAAACATGTCTCTTTGCTGTGCCTGTAATTCCTATCCATCTCCGTCACGGTCCGTGAAGAGCGGAGGGTGGATCTAAGAATCCAACTTGGCAACACGACAGTGACCCAGGATGGATTTGGACTGAGCTTGATTCAGTTAGGTTAGGTCCGTGGACTAAGGCACCAAGAATACGAAGAATATGTGCGGATAACAGCCGTCAGTAGCAAGTGAATTCACTTGGTATGCTGTATGATTTTAATGTTACATGTTTCGGCTCAGACAAAAAGCCACCATCAGGGTGATAAAACAACAAACAAATTTTTTCTTTGATCTTTCTTAAGTATTTCTTCAGCCTGATGATGGATTCTTGTCTATAAGCCGAAACATGTAACATTAAAACCATACTTAATTACTTACTTACTTACTCCATGGAGCAAAGTCATTCTTGAGAATGTAAAAGGTTCTCAGTTATTCAAGCAGTTCCCCGCATGTTATGGAACCCAGAGTTCATTACCGCATTTGCAAGTGCCCCCACCTATCCCTATCCTGAGCCAGATCAATCCAATTAAAAGCATATAATAACACTAAAATAATTTAACAATAACTGACGGCCGTTACCCCTACACAGGGTTTCTTCATCGCGACGTGATGTCTGACGTAAAAATACTAAGAATATGAATATGCTCTTTTACTAGTATATTTGTGTGTTGTGTCCTGTATAGGTACAGATCTTCTGTTGGCCGGACCTTCCAGCTGAGGAATTCTGCCTCATGTCTAAATGATACATGAGTGTACCGGGTCATTCGTGGAAAGGAATGAACCAGATGGCCAGATTTTTAGAACTCAAGAATAATTTGACATACGGAAAGCAAAGTAAGTATCATGTGAAGGAGGGAGGGACGTAATGAAAATAAAGGACAGTCCTCTCTGGAACAGACTAAAGATCTCCAACCTGACACATTAATTCCACTTTATTTTATGCGTGTTCACTTGAATATTATTATTCCCGGACCCTGGCATCTTCCAAAGGAAATGCATGTAATGTGTACGGTTCGAAATAATTCAGGTAACCTAAGAAGGATTAACACATCAACCGACAGCTGCACTTAACAAAATGCAACTTATGACAAATGCCATAAATGTGTTAATTACAAGAATGTGAACATTTGGAACAAAATAGCTTGCTTTAGGACAAACACAAAGGATGTATTTCCTATACAGCAATTATTCAAGAATAACTATCAATATAGTCTATTGATCAGTTTGATCAGAAATTACCCGCCATTAAATAAAAATATTACTGTTGTGGGACGTGACGCCATATAGTTTGGTAGATAAAGTAAACTCCGAAGATTAAGGTAACAGGTTTCTTTCAAATTTTAATGTCTATTTTCAAAGTTATATGCCATCACATAGCAAAAACATGTCTTACAAATTTGCATCAGTCACTCTCTCACTCGCTCATTAATTAATTAATTCATTCATATATTCATTTTACTTCTTCGCTTGAAATTTTCGTTATTCCAAATCCAGGGATCACTAGTATTCGTGACAACACACGTACTATTGTTGCCTGAGTGATATTCTTTGTACCATATTTTAGGTGCCGCCTCTGAAAATTGGAAATCAGGATCTCCTACCTAAAAACTAATTTGTGACACTTGGGAAAAAATAATATTTGCTGCATCATTTGAGAAGGCAAATGACATATCACCCAAAAAAAAATTCTTTGTGGACTTGAAAATAATTCAGTGACGATTGAATTTTGTTGATACATCTACGTTGGTGATGATAATGATAACAGTTTGTTAAAGCCAAGACTCAAAATTCGAAGACACTCTCACGTGACAGTACAGGTTTTGAATCAAACATTGCTTCACATACTGTAGTAAGGTGAGACGTACATTTGTATCAGATGCGGTCACCCAATCTGCTTTCCACACTTAACCTCTCTGCTGGCCTGCAGTAGGTGGCGCAGTGCCTGTCCAATTACAGATGACAGAACTTTGCGTGGTTCCAGAAGATCGTATCCCAGCCAGCAGCTGTACCACATTTATTTGCTAACCCATATGATAATGAGGACAGAATGTATTTGACCAGTGTCAGGTGGAGCTGACTGGAATATGAATTGAACCGTACAACGGTTGGGCGGACATTTACAGCCAGCAGCATCTTCATGTCTTGAGAATGACCGGGAATTTCACTTGTCATTTGCAGACGTGTAGGAGGTTCGCCGTCGACAGCCCTAACTGGAAGATGGTTTTATTTCGGGCTTCTACAAGACAGCTACTCGACCGTCCTATATCTATGGCATGATAGGTGCGCACGCAGGATTGTGTGTGGTGTGTACGTGAGCCAATGCCTGAACACAAATTTTACAATAACTACGGAAATATTTCGACTCGTTACGGACTGTACGTCCGGGGTTTGATACCCGGTGGAGAAAAGAAACTTTCTCTCCTTCACACCGTCCAGACCGGCACTGACTCTAACTCAGCTTCCAATACAACTGAGTCTCTTTTTCGATGGTAAAGCCGGTCGAAACCCCATCTAGCACCGAGGCTAAGAATGAGTAGAGCTATACCCTAGTCAACCTCTATGCTTTTATTCTTACTGACGTATTTATTTGCTTGTGATTACTTAGTTGATGCACATCGCAAGTGTTATGGTGTCTGGACAGAATGGAACAAAAACACTATTCCTACAATTAAAAAGAGTTCTTTCTCTCCTATATGTTTCCAGATCATTATTTTAAGGTAAAAAGGGGCTCTATTTCTGTAAAGGTCTGTTGTGCCCGAAACATTATATATTCCCAAAAACTAACTAATCTTACATGTAATGTGCCTTAATCAGTGTTCAGTTGTACTGTCTTACCTTTCATGGTTTATATTGCCTGAAGGAAATGAGAAGACCCACAGAAACTATCAGTCAGTAAATTAACAGCCTCAAACGGAACTTGAACCAAATCAAACATTTTGTCGCTTGACCAAAATTGCCAGGACCACTGCAATTGCATAAAAAATGTAGAATAGAAATTACAATAAGGTAAACGCAAGACGATGTTTGAATGTTACATAATGTCATGGTTCCTCGAATGGAGATTAAGAAGGTTGCTTGTATAGACGCCAACAGCATTTCTTTTTTCCAAGGACGGCCAACCATAAAGTCTCTTACAGTGTTTCACACAATTCAAGTTGCTAAACGCGTTATTTTTCTAAACACAAGAATATCCTGCCAATGACAAATTCTTTTAATACTAACAAATGATTTAATTTCTCCTTTTATGTGATTTTTTAATTTCCAACACTTCAGTCACCTGGAATGTGACACCGTATCGATTGGTAAATATGTGGAAAGCTGTGAGATCGCGGGTGATGCGACCGGTTGAGGCGCTGTGCTACAGGCCCGATATTTCTGGGTTCAATCACAAATGGAGTAACTGGAAATTTTCATTGACATCCCTTGTCTGCACTATAGCCCTGGGGTCGACTCTGCCTCGAACAGAAATAATTACCAAGAATATTTCCTGGTGGGCGGGGGGTTAAAGTACCCGATGCATGTGGTGGAAAACTTGCCACCTTCGTGTGCCAACTGCCTTGCTTTACCTTTACCTTTACCTTCGGAAGACTACATTCATCATGACAAACGAAGGCAGCAAGCTTTACTAGAAAATCGGAGATTATGTACCATAAGCAAGACAAGTCACCAGCACTAATATAAGAAGCTAAACCTTTGTTTCTTAATTAATTTATGTTTAATATTCTACAGATGTGAACTGCCTCGCTTGTTACACTAGCTGGCGCTTGTCTCTCTTCACTGTACAAACATCAGTAACATTATGCCCCTTCGTAAAGTACTTAACAGAACTACTTCAACAAACTCAAAAAATTATAGTCGAGATTTCCAAAATTCCATACAAATTCTTTTAAGCCTACAATTTGCCTAAATAATATAACAAATTAAGCTGATACACACACTTCTAAGGTTTATCGGTTAATCCTATTTACAGAAGCCTAAACTCAAAGAATCTTAATGTTACGTAAAGTCTTATAGACAATAACCAACCTACTTTAGGTGCCAATTTATGTCCTACATTTAATTATCTGCCTTTCACGCACGATTGTGAAATAAAACATCCATTTTCATATAATTCGAGCTATATGAATATAGAATTTTTAATCAATCTCATTACAGTCAGTGATAGCAAGTAGTTTTATTGTTGGTTGTCGCTACACTTAAGCTACACTTCAGCTACACTTAAGCAATCAGCGAGAAAAACATTTTTTAAGCAAATAAACTTTAAACTTGCCGCGCCAAATTTCTATTACCAATTATAACAGCCCGGGTTTTACAGATGGGCTATAAGAATGTCTTAAAAGATTAGCAAAATGAATTGTGTGACGTGATGACGAATGATAGGATATGTTACTACAGAAACACGTTCAGTAACGTTCTGTGATCTCACCTCAGATTTTATGACATAATTCAATTCTCTTATCTTCAAATAATATAAACTTCTGAACTGCAAACTTGGGGCCCAAAATATTTATTTTGTTACGATACAGCCAATCTCGCGCCTAGGTCGCCTCATTTTTTAGGTTTCTAGATCACATACAATTAGACACACACACACACACACACGTACACACACACACAAAGTAGGACTCCTCTGAATGAGTGATAAGCTATAGGTGTAGATATCAGTCAACAACACAACAATATCTAAAAAGAAATCAAAATCTGTGATGTTTGTTGAGATCTCACCATCGTGACATAACCATACCAATCCTATAAAGTACTACCACCATACTTTCGGATGAAAACCTGATGATGGCCACAATAGGCCGAAACATGCAGTTACTATCATTCTTTATTAAACATCTCTTTTAGATATTGTTGTGTTATTGACTGATAACTACACCTATTGTTTATATACACACAACGGGGATGGCTCATTTTAGAATTTTAGAAGAGTGATACGCTCATCGCAAAAGCCGCTACTTTTACAACACTCCCAACACATGAGACAAACACTGGTTCCCTCAACAAAATTCGAACACAAGACCCCAGCAATTGGCGCTCCCACACCACTATGAAATTGTTACGTCGCATTAAATAGTAATTTATATCAAGAATAAATTGCCAGGTAATTGCTAAAATGTATAAAAATATCATTAGAAGAGAAATATTAGGTTTTCCGACGACTTGGTACTTGAATGTAAAAATGTGTATTCATTCTAGCACAAAGTTAAATCACTCCAAGGAATTACTTAAGTAAAATAAAACATTCAGTAATGGAATATCTGCCGATCCCAGTGGCCACTCGGTCTAAGGAGCGGGAATGTTGCCACTATATGACAGGGACTTTGGTTTGCAATTCTTCCGGGGACATGTCTGTCTGTTGTGAGTGTTGTGTGATGTAACGCAAAGCTATTTGTGCCGGGCTGATCACTCGTCTAGAGGAATCCCACTGACTGTGGTGTGTAAAATGAGTGTGGTCGCGAAGCCCCGTGAGGGAGGGTATTGAGCCGAAATCGGGTCAAAGCGCTACAGAAGAAAAAGAGAAACATTGAGCTAAAAAGGTGGGAAAAAATTACAGAAAGCGAGGAATAGCCATGCAGTACCTATAGACAGTGGGGAGTAGCCATGCAGTAGCAGCAATTATAGAGAGTGGGGAGTATACATGCAGTATCTGTAAAGAGTGGGGAGTAGCCACGCAGTACCTATAGAGAGTGGGGAGTAGCCATGCAGTATTTATAGAGAGTGAGGAGTAGCCATGCAGTAACTATAGACAATGCGGGGTAGCCATGCAATATTTGTAAAGAGTGGAGAGTAGGCACGCAGTATATACACACAGTGGCGGTAAACATGCAGTGCCTATAGAGAGTGGGAATTAGATATGCAATAAATGAAAAAAGTGGGGAGTAGCCATGAGGTAACTTTAGACTGTGGGGAGTAGTCATGCACTATCTATAGACATTGGGAGAAGACATGCAGTATCTGTAAACAGTGTGGATTAGCCACGCAGTATTTATAGACAGTGGGGAGTAACCATGCAGTAGCTATAGACAGTGGGGAGTAGACATACAGTACCTGCAAACAGTGGGGAGTAGCCATGAAGTAACTATAGACAGTGGGGAGTAGCCATGCAGTATCTATAGACAGTGGGGAGTAGACACGCAGTATCTATAGACAGCGGGGTGTAGCCATGCAGTATCTATATACAGTGGGGAGTAACCATGAAGTACCTATAGACAAAGGGGAGTAGCCGTGCAGTAACTATAGTCATTGGGAGTAACCATGCAGTATCTATAGACAGTGGGGAGTGGCCATGCAGTATCTATAGATATTGGGTGAAATCATGCAGTATCTATAGACATTGGGGAGTAGCCATGCAGTATCTATAGAGAGTGGGGAGTAGTCATGGAGTATCTGTATACATTGGGAGTAAATATACAGTATTATTGACAGAAGGGACGTAGCCATGCAGTATTTATACACAGTGGGAAGTAACCATGCAGTAACTATAGACAGTGGGGTGTATCCATGCAGTATCTATAGACATTGGGAGTAACCATGCATTATCTGTAGACATTGGGGGGTAGCCATGCAGTATCTATAGACAATGGGAAGTAGTCATTATGTATCTATAGACATTGGGAGAAACCATGCAGTAATTATAGACAGTGGGGATTAGCTATGCAGTATTTATAGACAGCGGGGAGTAGCTATGTAGTACTCTAGTTAGTGGGGAGTAGCCATGCAGTAACTGTAGACAGTGGGGAGTAGCCAAGCAGTATCTATAGAGAGTGTGGGTAAACATGAAGTACCTATAGAGAGTGGGGAGTAACCAAGCAGTACTCACAGACATTGGGGTGTAGCCATGCAGTACTATAGAGAGTGGGGAGTAGTCTTGAAATATCTGTAGATATTGGGAGTGAAAATACAGTGCCTATAGAGAACAGGGATTAGACATGCAGTATCAATATACAGTGGGGAGTAAATATACAGTAACTATAGACTGTGGGGAGTAGCCATGCAGTATCTATAGACAATGGGAATAACCATGAATTATCTATGTATATTGGGGGGTAGCCATGCAGTATCTATAGAGAGAGGGGAGTAGTCATGCAGTATACATAGACATTGTCATTAAACATGCAGTATCTACAGACAGCTGGGCGTAAACATGGAGTGTCTATACACATTGGGGAGACACCATGCAGTATCGGTAGACAGTGGGGAGTGGCCAATGCAGTGTCTATAGTCTTTGGGAATAACCACGCAGGAACTTTAGAGCGCGGGGTAGCCATGCAGTAACTAGAGACATTGGGGCGAAGATATGCAGTATCTATAGAAAGCGGGGAGTAGTAATGCAGAAACTATATATATTGGAGTGTAGCCATGGAGTAACTATAGACAGTGGGGAATAGCTATGCAGTATCTATGGAGAGCGAGGTGTAACCATGCAGTACCCATAGACAGTGGGAATAAGCCATGCAATAATTATAGAATTTGGGAAGAAGCCATGCAGAAATTATAGACAGTGGGGAGTAGCCATGCAGTAAATATAGAGAGTCGGGACTAGCCACGAAGTATATGTAGACAGTGGGGAGTAGCTATACAGTATCTACAGACAGTGTGGTTTAGCCATGCAGTAACTATAGACATTGGAGTTTAGCCATACAGTATCTATACACAGCGGGGTGTAGACAAGAATTATCCATAGAGAGCGGAGAGCAGCCATGGAGTGTGTATAGACATTGGGGAGTAGTTATGCAGTATTTATAGATAGTGGGGATTACACATGCAATTTCTATTGACAGTGCGTAGTACCCATACAGAATCTATAGACAACGGGGATAGCCATGCAGTATCTAAGACAGTGGGGAGTAGCCATGCAATAACTATAGAGAGCGGGGAATAGCCATGCAGTACCTATAGACAGAGGGGAGTAGCCATGCGGTATCTATAGACAGTGGGCAGTAGCCATGCTTTATCTACAGACAGAGGGGAGTAGCCATGAAGTAACTATAGACAGTGGGGCTAGCAATGCAGTAAATATAGACAGTTGGGATTAGACATGCAGTAGCTTTAGACAGTGGGGAGTAGCCATGCGGTATCTATAAACAGCGGGGAGTAGCCATGATATATCTGTAGACAGCGGGGAGTAGCCATGCAATAACTATAGACAGCGGTGTTACACATGCAGTTTTTTATAGACAGTGGGGAGTAGCCATGCAGTGCCTGCAGACAGCTGGGAGTAGCCATGCAGTATATATAGACATAGGGGAGTAGCAATGCAGTATATTTAGACAGCGAGCAGGAGCCATGCATTATCTATAGACAGCGGGGAGTAGCCATGAAGTAGCTTTAGACAGCGTGGAGTAGCCATGAATTATATTTAGACATTGGGGAGAAGCCATGCAGTATCTATAGACATTGGGGAGTAGTCATGCGGTATCTATAGACAGTGGGGGTAGCAATGCAATAACTATAGACAGTGGTGTGTAGCCATGCAGTCTCTATAGACAGCGGAGTTAGCCATGCAGTATCTGTAGACAGTGGGGATTAGCCATGCAGTATCAACAGATAGCGGGGAGTAGCCATGCTGTATCTAAAGACAGCGGGATAGGCATGCAGTATCTATAGATATTGGGGAGTAGTCATGCAGTATCTATAGATATTGGGGAGTAGTCATGCAGTACCTATAGACAGCGAGGGTAGCCATGCAGTAAATATAGACAGTGGGGTGTAGCCATGCAGTGTCTATAGACAGTGGGGAGTAGCCATGCAGTAATTTTAGACAGAAGGTTTAGCCATGCAATATCTTTAGACAGCGGGGAGTAGCTATGCAGCATCTATAAACAGTGGGGTTTAGCCATGCAGTATATATAGAGAGCGGTGAGTAGCCACGCAGTAGCTATAGACATTGGGGTGTAGCCATACAGTAACTATAGACAGTGGGGGGTAGCCATACAGTAACTATAGACAGTGTGGGGTAGCCATGCAGTATGTATAGACAGCGGGATTAGCCATGCAATAACTATATAGAGCGGGGAATAGTCACGCAGTAACTATATACAGTGGGGACTAGCCTTGCAGTAATTATAGACAGCGGGTTGTAGAAATGCAATATCTATAGAGAACCGGGTGTTGCCATGCAGTATCTATAGATATTGGGTTGTAGTCATGCAGTATCTATATACGGTGGGGTTAGCCATGAAATATCTTTAGACAGTGCGGATTTGGCATGCAGTATGTAGAGACACCGGGTTTAGCCACGCAGTATCTATAGACAGTGGGGAGTAGCCATGCAGTACCTATAGACAGGAGGGATTAGCCATGCAGTACCTATAGACAGCGGGATAGCCATGCTGTACCTATAGACATTGGGGAGTAGTCATGCAGTATCTATAGACAGTGGGGAGTAGCCATGCAGTGTCTATAGACATTAGGGAGTAGCCATGCAGTATTTAGAGAAGGTGGGGATTAGCCATGCAGTATCCATAGACATCGGGGATTAGCCATGCAGTATTTTTAGACAGTGGGGAGTTGCCATGGAATAATTATAGAGAGAGGGGACTAGCCATGCAGTATCTATAGACATTGGGGTTTAGCCATGTAGTATCTATAGACAGGGGTGTGTAGCCATGCAGTATCTATAGACAGGGGGGTGTAGCCATGCAGTATCTATAGACAGGGGGGTGTAGCCATGCAGTAACTATAGACAGTGGGAATTGTCATGCAGTGTCTATAGACAGTGGGGAGTAGCCATGCTGTATCTATAGACAGCGTGGCTAGCCATGCAGTATCTATAGACAGTTAGGAGTAGCCATGCTGTATCTATAGACAGCGTGGCTAGCCATGCAGTAT
>Ga0131853_10016421_pt1 | contig 13509 bp, 10 predicted proteins | sample TergutLab28metaG_FD_92764 | JGI IMG/M metagenome (GOLD analysis project Ga0131853, IMG submission 92764) | Labiotermes labralis P1 segment gut microbial communities from Petit-Saut dam, French Guiana - Lab288 P1 (version 2) (version 2) | ecosystem: Host-associated > Arthropoda: Insects >... | reverse complement strand
TGTTTTTCAAAAACAATTTATCCTTGGTTTATTTCCCGGTCTTTAAGAACATTTTTTTTTTTTTTTTTGTCCCCCCCCCCCCCCCCCAGTTCAGGAAAAAGCGTCTCCTCCTTAAATTGTCATTTGTTTGTCAGATTTAATACTTTGTGTAAAGTCTCTGTAAGTACAAACTTTTTGGGGGGGACAAAACAGATTGTCTGAAACCACTATCCCCACTCCAACAGCGTGTTCATGGGAAAATCTATCTTGACTAACATTTGCCAATCCCAGTACCATCTATGACATAATTTCAAGGGATGACAATTGAATTAAATTGAATATTATTCATTTTTGCCACTTATAAATCTTGCTTGTTTTGTTTTACACTAGCAACTTCATTATTTTTGGCCTTCACTAACAACATTACATATATATGAGATGATTTTAATGAAAAATTCATGTAAGTTTAAATCACCTACATCAGGGGATAACTTGCTTGCACTGCATTATAAAAATAAAACATCTGGAACTAAATAGACAGTAGTAGCAGTAATAGTAGTAATAACAATAATAACCAAATTTTGTTCATGAAATTTGAGTCTGTGAATGAGCAAGTCAACTTACTGAAGGCTGTACATAACATTCAGCAAATTACTGGGCAATACAGAACACAATTAAAACAAAGTCCTGTTAATATTAATCCCTTGAAGCTAAAAGTTAATTTAAAAAATTCAGTTCTGACCTCACATTAAACAAATTACATCCACTGCGAAGACAAATCACTTAAAGCATTTATGGAAAAAATACTGCTTAATGTCAAACACAGAAATCCACAGTGGCCAAAATAATTTTCTTGATGACAAGGCTGGCAGTATACACATACACCAGTGGGTTATATCCCGTGTTTTATAAGCTACCTGAAAACCATTCTCACAGATAAAGGTTGTTGCTGAACAAAGGCTTAAACATTCTCTGAAGAGAAGTGATAATGAAAAAATGTCACATATCTACCGTAACAATAACAACTGGTGCCTTTTCACTGCACAACTATTAACTGTCACCAAAACACAACTCAGACACTTGTTATGAAGCCATCATCTGATGCAGTGAGGATCATTAAATTAAGATTATTTTATAGGCTGAATATTTTGCTTCAATGTCAGCCAGTTTCCTTCCATGTCAGCCAATTGTCAGGCCATATTAATTAATGGCTTTGACATTCCACTAATTAAGATATGGAATGTTCCAGGACAAGGTGACCAGCCTTCAGGAATATGTTCAAAAGATCATATGGAGCAAAACCATAGGTCAGTTCCACATAGACATTGAATGAGTAGCAGAGTACTGTAGCAACGAATGCAGAAATAAGTTTGCATTATCCTTTATTAATATCAATTGTTTACAACCAAATCATGTGCTCAAAATGACCACCTTGTGATAGTATTCATGCTGTCTGGCATCACCCCACTCACAGTACCTACTCGGTATGTTCTGTTTCATTTCCTACTCCATCAACAGCTTTAATTCTTTACTGTATCATCTACTACCTTTTTTTTCCACATTACTGCTATAGTGCATCCTATACTTCATCCCTGCATAACTCAGAAAGCAGTGAGGGCTATACTGCTCTAAAGAAAGTTCCAGCAGGCCACAGGGACATATGCTGGGGTCAGTGGGAGCAATGGAAGATATTTTATTAATAACATCCTAATTAAATAAAGTAACTTTTTAATTATTCTATTTTAATTTTAAATCAAGGGAAAATGAACAAAGTGTTCCACTGAAAGAAAACACCTGTCCTTAGCCCAATCAGTTTGCAGACTTAATTATGTTACCTCTCTTTTTGGCAACAACCTGGTCTCACTCAGTGGTTATATACATAGTGAACGTTTTCAAAATCCCTTCACATTGATCATTAGGCAGAGAGGAACACTGCTTCCTTTTATTCATGTTCAGGACAGAGCAGTCCTTCCAAAAATGCTGAATGTTTTCAGTGCAACTTCAGTACTTTTCACTGTCCTGACTTTTGTAGGTTTTGCAGCTTTGGAGAACTTAAAGACAGCAAGGACATAAATAGGCCTTGGGAGAACATTAGAGACATATAAAAACCTCAGCTCAAGACAGTCTAGGTCTGGACGAATTTAAGCAGCATAAACCATAGTGTTACAAAGAATGTTTAGGTTTTTTAGATCAAAGGAAGCAGGCTAGAATGAAGGAGTTACAGCAGCCAAACCAAAGCAATGTACATAACCTAAACAACTTAAGATGTGAAGATAACAGACATTTCAGGAATAAATAGGAGGGAAAAATGAAAGCTAAAATTGGTGACCGTGAAACTAACTGTATGATAAAAAAATTTCAGAGACTTGTATAGGGGCATCAATGACTTTAGGAAGGGTTACCAGCCTAGAACTAATATAGTAAAGGATGAGAAGGGAGATTTGATTACAGACTCCCACAGTATTTTGGCTAGGTGGAGGAACCATTCCTATCAACTATTGAATGTACATGGGGTTAATGATGACAGGCAGACATAAAGATATACAGCAGAACCACTAGCACCAAAGCCAAGTGCCTTTCAGATTGAGATGGCTATCACCATGTACTGATCAAATCCCAGCATAACTGATTAAACACAGGGTAGAAAAATTCACTCTGAGATCCATAAACTTTAATTCTATTTGGAATAAGGAGGAATTGCCTGAGGAGTGGAAGGAGTCGATTATTGTACATTATCTATAAGAAGGGTGAAAAAACAGACTGTAGTAATTATAGGGGCATATCACTTTTGGCAACTATGTACAAAATTTTATCCAACATCCTGCTGTCAAGGTTAACTCCATACACAGAGTAAATTATTGGTTTTAATAAATGTGGATTTTGATGCAACAGGTAAACTATTGATCATATATTCTACATTTGTCATATTCTTTGGGGGGTGGGGGGGGGGGAAGAAAATAGAGTAGTGCAACAGCTTCAAGAAAGCTTATGATTCAGTTAGGAGGGAGGTCTTTATAATATTCTCATTGAGTTTGGAATCCCCATTAAACTGGTAAGGCTAATAAAAATGTGTATGAATGAAGCCTATAGCAGAGTCCAGGTAGTCAAGAATTTGTCTGACATGTTTCCTATTAGGAATGGTTTGAAACAAGAAGATGCACTATCACCATTGCTTTTCAACTCTGCTTTAGATTATGCCATTACATGGGTTCAGGTAAACCAGGACAGCTTGAAATTAAATGGTACAAAATAGCTTCTGGTTTATGCTGATGACGTTAATACATTGGAAGGAAGTGTACATAGTATAAAGAAAAAAGGAGAAGCTTTAGTAGTTGGTAGAAAGGAGAATGGACTAGAAGTAATTGCTGATAAAACTACGAACATGGTCACGTCTTGAAATCAGAATGCAGGACAAAGTCACAATATAAAAGAATGATAATAGTTCCTTTGAAAGGGTGGAAGAGTTCAGATATTTGTGAACAACTTCAACAAATCAAAATTTTCTTCAGGAAGAAATTATGAGCAGATTGAAGTCAGGGAATGCCTGCTATCGTTTGGTGCAGAATTGTTTTTCTTTCAGTCTGCTAACCAAAATTTAAAGATTAAGACAAGCTGAACTATAATTTAGCCTGTTGTTTTGTATGGGGGTGAAACTTGGTTGCTCACAATGAGGGAAGAATGTAGGCTGAGGGTGTTTGAGAATAGGGTGTTGAGGAGAATATTTGGGCTTAAGAGGGATGAAGTAACAGGGGAGTGGGGAAAACTACATGAGGAGCTTAATGATCTGTACTAATCACCCAATGTTTTTCGGGTGATAAAGTTGAGAAGAATGAGATGGGCAGGGCATGTAGGCGTAAGGGGTAGAGGAGCGGCACATACAGGATTTTGGTGTGGAAACCTGAGGGAAAGAGACAACTTGGGAGACGTAGATTGGAGGATAATATTAAGATGCATATTCAGGAAGTTGGATGTGGGGGTATGGACTGGATCGAGCTGGCTCTGGATAGGGACAGGTGGCAGGCACTTGTGAAGGGGGGGAATTTCTTGACTAGCTGAGAACCAGTTAGTTTCTCAAGAAGGACTCTGCTCCATGGAGTAAGTAAGTAAGAAAGTAATAAGTAAGTAAGTAAGTAAGTAAGGCTTTTGCAGAAGGCCTGCTGGCTGCTTTCTTTGTGCTTATTTCAGCAAACTGTTGAACACTGATGTTCAGTATTCTCAAATTGCAAATGTAATGACACTTCCTCTGGATCCACAGAAACAATATCTTCAAACAACTTCATCTGAATGTCTTCTTCTTGACACAAAGTAAAATGTCTATCTCATTCTTCAATTGGAAGATAAATTTGCTCTGTGTATTCTTCTCCTAACTGCATGCTGGCACTGAGGGACTGGCTGTGCACAAGTGGGAAAGTGACACATTTCACATTTTGACTTCTGACTGCTTTTAAGTTACAATTTCATCGGAAGTTTTCACTGCAGCAATCATTTTAAAAATCATCATTTTGTTGAAGCTGAATGTTGAGATCATTCAGCTGTGCTGTAATATCACGAAATAAAAAGACATCATGATTCTAGAACTCATTTTCAAGCCCTTCCAATTTTACTGGCTCATTTTCCAGGAATTTTTTTATCTCCCATTTCAAAGTAATAAAATACTGAAGAACTCTTCCTCAGTTCAACCACCTCACACATGTGATAGATTAAGTCGCTGCACTTGGTACCCACCTCTTCAAGAAAGTACTCTAGAAAAGAGGTAGTTTAGACTGGAAACTACTAATGACATAGCATGCTCAAATTTCCAGATTCTGCTACATAAAACCTGCAGATGTCTGCTTTTTTGTCTCCTGATAAATTCTTCAAGAAGACCAACTGCAACAATATTATTTCTGTACATAGCCAGAGCACCAACAGTACAAATGGCCACAAAGTTTGTAAAATCAAATTCCCAATTAATCCATAAACTTTCTCACTTCACTGGAGATTTCTTGCTGGTTGTGTGACCTGTCACACAGCATATGTCAGCAAGTTCTTCAATAACTTCAAAGTGTTTACAACACCTCCAATAAAAATGAGAAGTTGAGCAGTGTCTTTTGAATCAGTGTTTTCATCCAGAACTAGGAAGTAGAAGCAGAATTCACTCTCTGCTTTGACTGACAGCTTAGATTAGTAGAAATGTCACCTATTCTGCTTTGTAGAGTCATGTGTGACAGACTGACATTCTCATATACTCCCCTCCTTTCTGGACAAAAAGCAATCAACACACACTTCTGTAAAAAATTACCTTCTGTAAAGCGTTTCCCAGCAGCAGTAACTTCCAATTAAATTTGAAAGGTTACCTCAGTAGTCACAGTGCTCAATCCCACAGAACAGAGGGGATGCTTAGTTCCCATTCCTTGATCCGTGGGAGTCATGCCATCATGCACACACACTCATTAGCACGGCCCTGTTCAAAATCCACTGTTGATGGCAACATTTCATTTTCAACTTTCACAAAGTTAGAGTTTCCTTAAAATTAAATATCATATCAAAAAGTCCTCACAGGCTGCACAGTGAGACCCAATGGGCCACATGCAGCCCAGAGGGCATATTTTCTACAGGCCTGCTACAGTTTATGCAATGAAGTTGCCACACAGTATATATTTGCCATATATTGCCATACAGTGTTCTACACTGTATGGCAACTACATCCTGGGTGAATGGCAGTTACTCATTACAGACACAAATCTACTATTGTGACACTAACTATTCCACACACATAGCACATTATCAGAAATTCCTTATTATTATTATTATTATTTAGAAATTTATCACAGCAGAAAATGGTTCTGATAGATGTTTTAGTTATTAAAAGGCCTTTGTGAAACAAATCAAATTTTGTACAATGATTAGTTTTTGATCAACCAAGTTCAATTTGTGCTTCATGTACTGTAGCAGTGACAATGGGCTAAAAAAAATGAAATCTGTCTTTCAGACTTTTTAAACTACCAATATAAAAATGAGTTCAGTAGTTTCACAAATGAAACCAGCTACAACACAGGAAGGCATGTGCACAGGTGTGTGTGTGTGTGTGTGTGTGTGTGTGTGTGCACGCGCGAGTGTGTGTGTGTGTGTGAGAGAGAGAGAGAGAGAGAGCAAGCTCATGCTTGCACACATGGAAAAGAAAGAAGAGAAAATTTCCTGTAAGAAGGCACCTTCATTGCTCGTATCACTGGATCATACATGCTGTCAGTTCTTGGAAAGGCAACAATCATGGCATAGCACATATTCACCACCATCTGGAGACAGGTACGGCTTGAGTCTGAATCCTCACGGAGCAACTGTGCTGTCACATCAGGTATTTTGTTGAGTATCTGCAACAACACAGCATAAAGTAATATATTTCTGATTACATCACAATTATATTACACATTTAAAAGTCTCAGGTTTCTCACAGTAGTGAGAATTAAGATCACAGTCTTCTGGGATACAATACTGTAGAATGGGCTGCGCAAGTACAAAAAGTCACATCAAAAAAGCTTACATCTTAAAGTGCCACTATACAAGGCCAGCCCAAAAAGATATGGAACATCTGAAATAGCGCGCCAGTGAGCCGGCACAGGACGCTTGCAACGGTGGTGCTGTGTAGCTGGGACTTTAAGCTTTATTTTGACACTAGCCACATCATGCCACTTTCAATTAGTCATTTGTTACGCGGCCTTGAGTGAACATGTGTTTAGTGCCCTCGGCGATTTTGGTCGTGGCGAGGATTTTCCCACCCACTGCGATGACTGCACTTTTGATTCAACATCGTAGCCGTACACCCACATTTCATCACCTGTTATGACATTTTTCAGAAAATTTTCATCAGTATTCGAATGATCTAATAGCTCCTGACTGAGTGTGACGCGGTTCTGTTTTTGTTCCTCTGTCAGCAGACGCGGCACAAATTTTGCAGCAACATGATGCATCTTCAGTTTTTCGGTCAAAATCGTGTGGCATGAACTTTTACAGATGCCCACTTCTTCGAAAACTTCACGGATAGTTAGACAACGATTTTCACGTATCACAGAACGCACTTTCTCAATGTGATCGTCGCCTGTTGACGAAGAAGGCCGTCCAGATTAGGGACCATCTTCGATGGACGTTCTGCCCGATTTGAAACGCTGATACCACTCATAACATTGCGAACGGCTCAAACAGTCCTCCCCATAAGCCTGTTGCAACATCTGAAAAGTCTCCGTAAAGATTTTTCCCAATTTGAAACAGAATTTCACACAAACACATTGCTCTTCAAGATCCTTCATTCTTCAACTTGCAAAAAATCACCAAGGGCACTAAACACACGTTCACTCAAGGCCGTGTAACTCATGACTAATTGAAAGTGGCGTGATGTGGCTAGTGTCAAAATAAAGCTTAAAGTCCCAGCTACACAGTACCACCGTCGCAAGCGTCCTGCGCCGGCTCACTGGCGCACTATATCAAATGTTCGGTACCTTTTTGGACTGGCCTTGTACATCTATAGCCATATTTAAAACAGTAAAACTCCTATGTTTTATCTGCATATGGGACAAGGTTTTTGTACCTTTTTTGAACAAAGAAAACAAAAAAGACTGCTTAAGTTCATTAAGTCATATAAAACAAGCAAACTGCCATATATACAATATGCATAAAAGGCATCATAATTCACTAATTTCACAAACCGTAATTTCAAACAAAGATAGCATAACATAAAATGGGTTTCCAAGCATGACATGCTACATCATCTCAGAGTTATTAAAATGGCAGATGTTTTCAATAATAGATCACACATTACAAAATACTAATCAACAAACATATTTACAAAATATATATCATACAGTAGAGTCTCCAGTCAACTCCAAAGTGAAGATATTCAAGTCATGCAAGACCTACATTAACTCCCATTAACAATTAAGATTACATCAAATTCCAGCTATGCAGTACATTGGTAAATAAGAAGTTAACATTTTAAAATTAATAATTATTCACCCTGTGCTATAACTGTCATTTAAATTCCAACAGCATCTACAGAAAAAAATTAATATTCAGCACTGCAAACACATCAAATATCATGCTACTGCCTACACTGATCAGTACCTTGTGAAAAATGTGTGGGGAGTTCCTGCATGACGTACATATACGCCAGACGACATCTACAACACCAGAACGGACGGCAGGAAGCATTATGGCTGCAAACAAGAACTCCACACTAGATATTGCCACATCCATCAACACATCAAACTGCTGCTCAGCCTCTAGGCCATCAATCAGAGCTAGAACCCAGGGGCTCAGGCATGCAGCACGAGGCCAACAACAAAGCCACCCACACAGAGTGTGGAGTGTGCGGTAATGACCCTGGTTGGCCTGTAAAATGGCTTTCACACACTTTGGGATAAAGTATGGATCCACCAAATGCAGTACTGCTGCCAGTGCAGGGCAGGGCTCAGTTGTGCAGTCTATCAGTGCTGCATGCAAAACTGCCAGGCACCTGAATACCAGCTCCTCATTGCGCTTCTCTGCTTCCTCCTTCCAAAGTGTGACAAGAAGATCCTCTATACATCCCATCTGGAACAACAAAATCATATAAAAATTATGTACATAAATATTTTCACATGTGTGAGTTTTACCTAATGTACAGTGTCACATGATACTTAATTTCAGTATTACCACACAAGTATGGGATGCAGAAAAACAGCCTTGCAGTCTACATACATAGGTTCTATTCACTAATACAACTACTACATCTGTCATAGTTTGTTACACCATATCTGAAAAGTTTCAGTTTAATTTACTGTCAGTGACTTCCTTAGGTTTCTAGTGGAATTTTTACATTCCTTCTTACAGCATATAATAAATTACCCTTACTTTACACTGCTTCTGGGCCATTTTGGTGTAAGTCACAGACTGTATCAGCACTTCTTTCAAGCTGCAATGGTTGCAATTACCATGTGATCATGCCTTATACTAGGGGGTTTTTTCAATATAGCCAGTCACTTATTGTAACTCTTACAGTGTTTCTTTATGATCAGTGTGTTGGATTTTTTATATCTGCCAACTCAGTTTACTGTTTACACAACTGGCATTTGCTCAGTTTCTATCTATGCCATACATGTGTGGATGCAGCCAGCACCATGGATGCAAGAGCATGGTACACTGCTACTGGAAAACTACTATATAGCAGGACTGGCCACAGGTGTTAATATGGTGAATGTGCATTACATGCGGGATACCTAAGGCTACAGATACACACACTCAGGTTGTGTAATACTCACTGCTTTTCCACTGCAACAATGGTTGCACGAGCACATCTCAATGTTACACTGTACGTACACTGTCTGTCTTGTCCAACCCTGTCCTTAACCTCCTGAATGATCATTTCAATCTATACTTTTTATTCTGAAAACCTGGGAGCAATCTTGTTTTCTTCCATGTGAAACACGTCTGTGCCACCATATCAGTTTTACCAACATTTCGCATGATGTTTCTAACAGGTATCCACAAATTTTCTGTTAGTTGAGCAGCCATGTCCAAATTCTAAGTGCCAGAAAGGTGATATGAAAGAGGTTTCATAAAGAGGAACCACAAAACTGGAGTGACCTGTAAAAATATTATCTGGTACCTACTGCTCAGTGCATGTGAACTGACACACATTTTTGTATGTAAGGAAAAACATACTTGTGCTAAAAAATTTTAGTCACCACCATACAAAATTTAGTCAACTGGGCAAACAGGTGCTTGGGATTTGTGCACCCCTGGATTCTGGTTACAGATCTTAACCTACTTTTTCCATTTCTTAACATCCTGTCAAAAATTAACTGCAAATAATCTGCTTGTGTTTCAATCTCAATCACAGCTGCTGTGCATGTCAAACTATGGAAGTAATACTTTTTATGTAATACAACTTAAATTTCTTATAAAATAAAGTTACAATAAATTGTAAAGGTAAATTAGTTCCTGTGCAGTTTATAAAGGCATATGGATGCATGGACATGTAGTTCCACTCATTCTTAACCCTGACATTCAGTGGATGCTGGTGATCAGCTTCATGCCCAAGCTGCTTTACCCCCAGGGAAGAATTCCCAGTACCCAATGAAAAGGGGATTGGATGTACCACAGAAAAAATTTTAATAGTGTGGAGAACAGGAAAATCTGTTACCCTTGCAAAAATTAACCCATAATTTCTCCCTTGTCCAGCCCATAGCCTAGTAATTACACCAACCACAATATCCCTGTGATGTTACAAGGGGGCGCTGATAAGTACTCAGCCCGACCTACTTTCCGATGTCATAGGACGGAATCAATAGTGTCGTTGGAAAGAGGGGTCCGTTCATGTGCCAAATTGCAAGTCTTTTCTTGTTACAGAAGCTGAAAGGAAGCATGTCAGGCGATGCGCACAATTTCAACAACATGGAGACGTGTGCTACCATCAAGTTTTTTTTTCCCCTGCAAGGCAATGCGCCAAAGGAAATTCATGCCATTCTGCCAGAAACATTAGGGGAACATGCACCATCATATGCCACCATCAAACACTGGGTAGCCCAGTTTCAACATGGTGATTTTTCCACCTGTGATGCTCCTCGTCCTGGAAGACCCAAAACAGTGACCACCCCGGATTTTATTGATCAAATTCACGAGCTAATGTTCCAGGACCAACGGATTTCAGCTAAATCAATAGCTGAGCAACTGGGCATCTCACGTGAGCTGAATGGGTCCAACATTCATCAAGATTTGGACATGCAGAAGCTCTCCGCAAAGTGGGTCCCGAAATGCCTGAACATAGATCAAAAACGTTAATGGTGCCACTCGTCTGAGCAACTTTTGGAATTTTTTCGGTGCAATCCAGATGATTTCCTGTTGCAATTGGTGACCATGAATGAAACCTGGTTATATCACTATGACCCGGAAACAAAGCAACAATCAATGGAGTGGCGGCATAGTGGTTCACCCTGCCCCAAAAAATTCTGAGTGCAAAAACCAGCTGGAAAAGTACTTGCCTTGATTTTTTGGAATCAAGATGGTATCCTCCTCATTGATTATATTCCAAAGGGCTAACTATCAATGTGGAGTATTACTCATCTCTGCTGGTGCAACTGAATGACATTTTGAAAGAAAAACGCTGCAGGAAGATCACCAAGGGGGTCATGTTTTTGTATGACAACACCCCAGTTCACTAGGCACTTGCAACCCAGAAGAAACTGGCCTACTTGGGTTTCCAATGTCTTGATCACCCACCCTATTCTCCGGTTCTGGCCCCGTCAGACTACCGCCTGGTCCCCGGACTGAAAAAACAATTGCAAGGTCACCATTTTTTATCCGATGCAGAGGTTATTGCTGCTGCAGTGACCTGGTTGGAAGGACAACCTTCTGAATTGTTTTTTTTGAGTGGCTTGCAAAAGTTAGGGCAACAGGATAAGAAGTATATTGAGCTTCATGGGGAGTATGTTGAATAAATCCTGAGTTGGTTGCTGTAACTTGTTTCCTTCCTTATCGGGCTAAGGACTTATCAGCACCACCTCGTACAGAAAAGCTTTGCAAAACTAACCTTGCTAACTGACGTTTACAGCAGTGAAGTGGTATGATATAATGTTGCTCTATAAGTAGCCATTCATTTTGCAAATCCATAAAGAAAAACTCTCAGTTCATGGAAACTGTCATTATCTTCATGATCGAAGGTATACAATCCTGATGACTGAAATAGTGAGTTTCCAAAACGGAAATCCATTTCCCCTTTACATGGCTTACTGCCTGAGAAGACCTCACTGCATTCAATTACTATGAAATTTCAAATCTTGTATCTTCCATACCTGTTTAACAAGTTGTGACACTTGTGAAGACTGGGGCTTGGGCATAGGTACCTCCGCAATATTTGAAATCACCACTTCACAAAGCCTTGCCCGTTCATAACCTACTGGAATGCACTGTGGATACTTGCATAGAAGCTTTGAAGCACTTACAAGTACACTGATGTCACCTTGGACATTCTTTATTAAAAAATGTGTAATTCCTTTTCTTACTGCTTCTTCCATGGCTAAGACAACAAAATAAGAAACAATGGAAAGAAGGTGATTAGAGGAAAAACTTTACATTACATAATCTCTTTAACATTTTAATAAAAGACCGAATTCACATTAGAGAAACAAATACAGTACACATTCTACTCCACTGATCTGCCTCACTTATGTGTTGTGTCCTCCATTCTCACCACCTGACACTAAAAAGGATATCACAGTACCTCTCCCTTTACATTCTCAGCTGATTTGTAAAAGGTAAAGGTAAAGCAGTCCCATTACAGGCCTGGACAGGCCCAGAGGGTTCCAGGAAGTTAAGGTTCCCAGATTTTGTGACAACAGCACAGGATGGTGTTAGGTTGTCAGCCTTACGCACCGGCCGCCTTTACCCCCAGGAAATACTCCTGGTACTCATTTCTGTTACAGGCTGAGTCCACCCCAGGGCCATAGTGCAATCGGAAGGACTTTTATGTCAATGAAAAATCCACTGGCACCAGCTGGGATCGAACCAGCGACCTTCCGATTTGTAGCACAGCACCTTAACCACTGTGCTACCGCGGTCCCCCCAGCTGATTTGTAGTATTGACAAAGAGGAGATGTGAAATGTAGGCATAAACATGCCTACGTACTTGCATTGTACAAGCGCGCGCACACACACACACACACGCATATATTCATGCACAGACCCATCACTTAGAATGATTATTCGATGTGGCTTAATGCATAAAATACACAATATACAGCTAACTATGATTAAAAATATTATTTACTTAAAATTTCCACCCAATTCCAACATATACACAACAGCTAACTTATACTACACAAATACAAAAACTTCTGTAAACACAAAGTCTCAACACTACAAATGCAACAACAAAGCAACAGGGGTGTGTATTTACAGTGCATTGGTGAGTGCACTGCAGCACCCCTTGCATCTCGACCGTTTTTGATCTTTCTTGCAACACTCCAACTTATACGCCAACAGTAGCATGGTGCTCCCCGTGATAACCATGCCCAAAGTTGCTAAGCTTACATATCAAACAACTGTATGTCCTGACAGCCTGAATTTTCCTGGCTTAGTAAAAGCCAGCATTTTGATAAGATAGGACATTTGCCAGTACAGGTGGATCAGCATGTCTGTGGGTAGTATGTTCCAAGACCTACCGTGGTTACAGGAAACCGCGGATAATACTGAACGCTATATATAATGTCATACAACGTGATGTTTGTGTAACATGCATAAATACAGTAAAGTTTAATTGATAAATTATGCACAGTAAGACATTATCAACATTAAATAAAGTAATAATAAAGTGTACTGTACACTACATTGTACATTTGCAGTGTACTTTCTCTCTCTCTCGTACCTATGAAAGTAAGGGATTCTGACGTTTTAGCCTAATCCTTAACCCTTCAGAGTGGGGGCATTTAAACCCCAGTTCATACTGTGATGTGGGAAGGTTTTTCTATGGGGCATTTAAATTTTGAGCTAAATTGTGCAGGAGTCTATTCAAAATAATGTAGT
>Ga0131853_10016420_pt1 | contig 13509 bp, 12 predicted proteins | sample TergutLab28metaG_FD_92764 | JGI IMG/M metagenome (GOLD analysis project Ga0131853, IMG submission 92764) | Labiotermes labralis P1 segment gut microbial communities from Petit-Saut dam, French Guiana - Lab288 P1 (version 2) (version 2) | ecosystem: Host-associated > Arthropoda: Insects >... | reverse complement strand
TCGCGCGGCGGTTTCTCGTGGCAATTTTTCTTTTTTTTTATTGGGGGGGGGGGGGGGGGGCTTTTACGAAAATCTGTCAAGAAACTCCAAATCTGGTTATAATTGGACAAAAGTACCCGGCACTTTACACGAGTACCTAACTTACGTGTGTTTCATTCAGTTGACAACGACTATGCAGCGCAACAATACAAAGAAAGCGCCACTGTGCTTCCGTAGTAACGCTTTCAATATTAATCACATTGTCGACAGAGACATCAGCACGTCAACAATAAACACCGGGAAGGAAATGTTGCGTTTCCACGTTTAGAATGGTTACACCAATGCGCCACAAGGTTACATTATATACCTTGTTAAATTTTAAACAAAACTTAACAGGCCTGCCACGTGCACAGTACCAATTCAACAATACAATTAACCTACTGTATGGTAATGGTGGCTGAAAAGATGTGCATGTTGTCTGACAAGAATGGACCATTGTTTCTTCTTTATAATACGATGAGGTCACAGATCGCGTTCCTCAGCCAGTTACTCATTTCGTAGCTGTCGCACTCCATACATTTACTGAACAAAGCTTGGCATCCTTGTGTTACTGCGTTGTGCCTCAAAGTGTAGTGGCACTGTACTTGTATAATGATCATAGTCAATACTTGTCAATAAGGTGACATACAAGGAAGGTTAGAAGGTGACACGAAATGCGTTATTATGTATTCTGCATTACCCTGTTTTAGATCAACTCTTTTCAAGTCAAGTGGTACACAGGAGGTAAAACAAGAAGGTCCTTGCTTTTCATTACCACAATCTGGGAAACCTAAGAATGGGTGGCCCCACGAGCAGCTACAGGCCTGCAAGCACAGCTGTAAAGTTCACTGACGCACACAGAAACATGGAAGGTTCAGATCTGGTAAATGAGGAGGCCACAACCCCCTGTTTATTATCCTGGGACCAAAACACTCCATAAGCAATGCATAGAAAATTTAAAATCATATAATCATGGCACAAATGGTGTCTGAACGCGTTTAACCTACCGTGGTGAATAACACGCGGCACAAAATACACATTCAACAAGGTGCAGAACGTAAGATAGACACTAAAAGAAAACATAAACACATAAAAATGATGAACAGAAATCCAGTGATAAGAGGTGTTGTTACAAGAGAAAACAGTGTGGCAACAGAAACGGTGACAGGTTAAAGAGTCATGAGGACAAAAATAATTCACATAATACCTATCAAAAACAGAAACTGGCCCCTCATACCTTTGCCAGCACTAGTTTATTGTTCCAGGTAATTAGCGCTTTATATACAGAATACTTGAAAGCTACTCTAAAAGAGATGCAATCTGGAATATCAAGAACAATCTCTTTACACAGTCATCAGCAGACAACTAAGCAACTATACACAGCCGAAGTATTGCCATGTTCACGCGGGAGATGGCAGCACAGGCACACAGGAGCTCACACCCATGCTGCTGATCACTCTATGAGCTTTATGCTGCTACTAAGCAGGTTTCATACTAACACATACACTGAATATAGTTGTTACAAGAACTGTTTCTATAAATTCAGACAAAAGCACTGTGATGTGCCTGTTCCAAAAAGAACGACAATCTGCAAGTATTTAAAATATTGCTGAGCAAAGTGTTCCATTCGAGCAGTACAGAAACATTCACAAAACCCAAGATGAGGAGGAACTAGAAAGCAATGGCGCTAGACTGAACTGATGTAAGATTCAGTTTTGTGAACTGGTACCTACATTGAGGATGGGATGAAGGAATAGATTCCACACACACATTCTATTTAGCAGAGATGCTTGAGTTCAACTTGGTTGACACAAACTCTCAAGAACAACTGGTTACCCACATTAACCCTTTAAACACCGAGTTAAATCCCATCCGCCATCTGCTGGCGTTATTACAACCTCACCATATTCTCCACGTTAGCAGGATAAGGGTTAATCCACAGAGTGCCATTACATGATGCTACGTTTCGCTGCAGTGTACTGCTAGTGCAACTAAGTTTCTTCAGCTCACATATTTGTAACACACATTCCAAAAACATTTTTTGAACACCTGCCCTGTTACAAGAGAACCCGTCCCCTTCTTCAGCAAGAACGTGCAACAGTGCGCACTGCAAACAGCTGTTTTCATTTTTGTATTCATTACATAATGCACACTAAACTGCCAATCCAATTAAAAATCATACCATCATACACGTAGCACAACACAGCATTCTGAATGCTTTCCTTCAGATTATCCTATATGCAATGATCATGGCTAAAGACTTGATCCTGTAACATGCCCCACAAGTACATATCACACTACCATCACTGAGCCCACTTTCATTTTCAGACCATTAATTCACACGGTAGATTAAACCCATTCAGACACCATTTGTGTTATGATTATATGATTTTAAATGTTCTATGCATTGTTCATAAAGTGTTTTCATGCCAGGATAATAGGGGGTTGTGGCCTCCTCATTTACCAGATCTAAACCTTCCACATTGACCCGCTAATGGGTCATGTTACAGCATAAAGTGTATATTAATAAACCTCACACTGAAGATTCATCTGAAATAAAGCAAGCATTCAGAATCCAGTACACCAGCAGCACCCTCACATGCAAGATACGCATGTTTCTTTGATGTTGCGAATGTGGGACACACAAAACCATTTCCACCACCTTCTTAAAACATGGTGAGTTAAAAGTCAATACTAAATGCAATACATTGAAATGAAACACAAGGACTGCCACCGTGGAAAACTAAAATAATGGTGATCAATGCGCTATCTTCCGCCATGCTAAACGGCTTGCATGTAGCAATGCACGGGGGCTTTTAAAATACTGTCCCTGTACAACCCTGTAACACAGTTTTGAGGTGCGTCATCTCCGTTGTGTTGGTTCAATAACAAAGAATTTTTGTGTATTACACATACAGTCGAACACAACTATATTTCACCCAGTAGTACAGTAGGTATACAACTACATATTTTGGCCCTATATGTTGGCTATCTTCAGGTTGTGATTTAACTTTCAGAGCAGCTATACAAGATGAGAGGGGTGTTGGGTGGGGGGAACGAGATCTCATCTCAATAGTGGGTACCATGACCTAGGGTTGTTTTAAGTACCTAAACAACTAATGATAATTTGCTCATAACAGCCCTAGGTCATGGTACCCACTATTGAAACAATGAGATCTTGTTCCCCCCACCCAATCCCCAATACCCTAAAAGAAGACCCCCACACATCTTGTATAGCTGCTGTGTAAGTTAAATCACAACCTGAAGATGGCCAACATACAGGGCCGAAACGTGCAGTTGTATACCCTACTGTACTACTAGGTGAAATATATATGTGTTCGACTGTATGTGCAATACACAAAAATTGTTTGTTGTTGTAACACAGAGATACAAACCATCTACCATCCAACATATAAATACAGAAGCAAGAATATATATATCCACTACACAAGACAGTCAAAAAGTTTCCAGTAATGCTCATATGCAAGAGTAAAGCGGGTGTGGCAAACTAAATTTTGACTTTACTAAATAATTCCCAATTTCATCTAGTGCAATATTTCCGAACCTTTGTTACCACAGACACCCCACAAAGTGTCATTAATTTTGCTGGCCCCCTCCCCAAAATTACCTCACCTCAAAGACCCCTTAGGCACAACCTGCAGAACCAATGTTAGAACATTAATAAGAAACATACTTAAAACCTAAAGATATTTATTAAGTCAATGTAAAAATGTACTATAAAAGAATAACTTTCCCAGTAGTAATGACCATGATATTAAAAATTATAAAAAGCATAAGGAAAAAACTTCCATGTTCTACAGAGCAGAAGCTACTGAACTTGCATGCCCCAACAGAGAAACACTTCCGTAGCAGGCACGCAATAACCTAAAGTAGCCAATGGCATACCAACTCTTAAATCTTAATAGTAAACAAAAGGATCATATTCTAGGGGTCATTTGGAACAAAGAATACCCCACAAACCACATGCCAATTTGCCACTGTTGTCACATAAAGCACTGGTATATTGTTGCAGTTCATATGGAATAAATCTTTCATTAAAATTTACTACCATGAGCTTAAATGTTTAAAACTTAATAAAATTTCTTAAATGATCACCTTGGGATTGCATGCTTGCTGTCAGGTGTGGCTCCACTGAACGAGCTAGATCTTGTTTCTTACACAAGCAACAGCTTCAACTGAACGCTCTACCAGCCGCTACCTTGTTTCTGACTTGCCACTGTGTTACATCTAGATTAAGAACCCCAATGGGTTTAAAACTGATGACTGATCTGGCCATACCAACAGCATATGACTGGTTTTTGTTTGTACTTTGTCTTGGTGGAGAAGGAGTTGTACTGCTGCCTTCCTGTTTGCAGAGTTGTACTGCTGCCTTCCTGTTCACCCTCCTGCATACCCTGTCTGCCAAAACTCTCGAAGCACTCCATCACAGTGTGCCCACAAGCATCATCTTGTTGCAAGAGGCACGTCCTTTTTGACATTACTGTTGTATCAAGCAGCTGATATTTGCCCCACAATAAAAGTCAGTCCAAGTAGTCTAGTTTGATTCTTAGTTTTCCACACCATGTTCGTCAAAAAGTCCATCGGAAATTTGTTCGTACTATATGATGTGGAATTTACTGTGTCCAAGAGTAACAATTCCTTTTGCTGTTGACATGCACAAATGGAGCCTCAGCTGTGGATGGAATGTTGCACAGAATTTGTAGTGATGGTTTAGGTGTTACACAAAGTTGTACGCAACTAGAGTGACATACTTGCAGAAGTTTTTGTACTCTTTTGAAATCAAACAGAAGAAAGCCCATCATGCAAAAGACTCCATACCCATTTCACTGCAATACCAGACCTAATGGAAATTCTGCACAGACCTGAATTTGAACTTCTGTGCACCTCATCCAAACCATCATCTTTGCCAAGACATGATTGCCCATGATCTACATTCACTCATGGCAAGGAACCATACACCCCAAAAATCTGTGTACATTCTGAAATAAGTATCTGTGTAGGTACTCACAACTGGGACACTCTCACTAGTATTCCTGAGCATTACCCTACCATATCATTGTAAAAACCCATACATAAAATTGATGTTATCATGCTCCTCAGTTGTAAAAATCAGAGGTGTTTAGCATTAACATATCTGTGCAACAATACAACCACACTAACCACCACTTAACACAGACGGAGAATCAGATAGTTACAACGCTGCTAATTTGCTGCACTAACACTCAACTCAAACAAGGTCACTGTTCACTCATCTCAACTACAATGCCAAATTGACCTGCAGCTTATGACTTATTTTGCTCCAAATTACCTCTGTAACACGTGCCTAAATTTGGACAAAACTACTTACAGAACACCCCATAATAAGACCCAAAAGAAGCCCAAGCATATTGCAAGAGTGCATCAAATATGTTGGAACATTATGGCACATATCTTAAAGCAAGTCACATAACAACCAAATGTACATGTACCCTCCCAAAGCAACCTAATCTAAACGCAAAAGTGCAAGAAATCAGATGGATATGTGTAGCACAAATCATACAACCTTATAGTAATGAAAAGTGCACAAACACTAAACTAAAGGAGACTAACCTACATACAAAACGCAAGAAATAATCATAAGCACATCTCGAGTAAATGGACCTGACAAAGGACTGAAAGGAATTACCAACAGTAAAAAGCTTAGAATTACTTATAGTGACCACAGACTATTTTTAAGCCAATTACAATGGCAGGCAACAGTACATCTTCTCTACCAAGACAAAATACAAACAAAAACCTTCTTGTATCAAACATGCACCAAACAAAAAAATGAATTTATCATATAACTTAATCTCAAACCACCTCAGTTTTCCAAAATGAACCTCTCACAACTTGTAAAAACATACCTGTTGACAGAATAGTTCTATAATACAACCATTTCAAAAAACACTTTCACCTCATTTTAACATTGGGCCTTTGACACGACGGTAAATTTCGCGCCTTAACAATATGTATGTAGCCAATAAAGAAAATAATATCAAGTCAGTAAGTGTCAAAATGTCATGTACCACAATATCGAAGGTTTAAAGATGCCATACCTTTAAGAAGAGGGAGAGGCTGCAATTCCAAATCTGCGGAATTCCTATACCTAGAAGAACCCTGCGATTTTTTGGTTTTCTTCTTCAGGGAACGCTTCGCAAATGGATCTATCCTATCCACAAAGGTAGCCGAAGACATGTTGTCACTGATGTGTTGGCTACTAAATTAATCTTGCACCTTTCATTAACCTGGTTATTGCAAGTTTCCTTCAGTGTGCACACTACGCATTAATTCACACATCACTGATTATTGCACGTAAAGCTATAATTTAAAATATTTTCTAAAGTTAAATCACGCTTTAAAATAAACGGCACCACTGTTTTCTAAATCATATCACTTAAATTCCAAACTGTACTGTTCACAAAAGAATTGCACAGAATTCACTGGGTGGTGGTTTGTAGCATATATCTAACACCCGTGCAAACTGTCTATTAAAATCCATACGGCATGAACGTGATAGTTGCTACTGTGTAGCACGCCCAACTCAATACTATCCTCAGGCTTATCGCCTGCCGGTTTCAAGATTATTGAACACTGCACGAATTCGAATCCACGAACACACTCCTAAAACCTGTAAATTAAAAATTCCTACACGCAATACATGGCAGACCATTCCACTTATATTTTCGGCTGAACCTGACGTTTATTTTCGATTTTCCAAAGCTCAGATGACTCCCAAGATCAGGAAATGAGAGATGCACAAACAGCGCGCTACCGCCATCATCTGCTGATTTTGTACCACCTTCTTCATTTTTGTAATGAACAAGGATTTCACCTAAACACACAATATGTATTGCACATACTTGTATTCCAAGTAACTACATTAAAACAAGCCTTAAATCACCGGAAATGTACAAAATATCAATTTTTTTTCACAAAGTCACTAACGTTGGAAATAAACCCGTCAGAGATACCTTGCGCTGAAAATAGTAATCTAGATATCTCGCAATGCACGAGAGGAAACATACTCAAAGTTAATTATCAGTACTACCTGCAGATGGCACACCAGTACAATGCGAATATGTCAATTCTCCTAAGTCAATTTGTGTTCCAGAATATATTTGCAATATTGCGTACAGAGTTGATTTTGTGAGCAGATTTTTTATCTACCATATCTTTAAAGTAAAAAATACAGGAATATTACATACATATAAATGAAAACCGGGTTTAAAATAAATCGAAGTATTTCCTGGCGGCCAAAGACGTGGTAATATTGGATCACTCCTAACAGTAATGCATAGAGCAATGGATACCGAACCTTACTGAAATTCTTCCATTAATTCCAAACGTTATTCGAATATTTCTGCTACAAATATCGACCAGTGTGGGACTCGAAATTGAAGATAATGCGATCGGAATCTTTGTATCGCATCCACCTAATGTTCTTTCCTGCCCACACTACCCTTGGTTGTTCGGTTACAAGCAGTTTGTACCGGACATTTGGAGCCATTTCACTGTTACTTTTTTCTTCTACTATGCGGGGCCAAGAACACACCAGTGATACAATAAAAGAGTGCCAACAACTGTTATTGTGGGTCTACCTTACAAGTGTAAAAATAAAAGACAACTGGGAGACCAATTCCATGGAACATAATTCCTTACTTATTAACGAAATTCCCCGCATATTATGAAATCTGAAGATTCACCACCGCTCATGCTCGAATCCGCCACTTGTCCAATCATAAGCCAGATAAGTCCAGTCCCACGGCCTACCAACTAATTTCCTTGTGATCACAGATCATTTTGTGATCAACGATTGGTAGACACAGTGGGTAGGAAAAAATTACCCCATTCTTTTCGGAAGAGTGGCAGATTCATTGTTAAAAATAAATACTTATTTTCCTACATAAATGCAGGCCCGAAAAAATAATCCTACCCTAAAGAAATCTGACGTGAAACCATCGTCATCCAGAATAGTTACTGTGGAATAGCTGGTTACAAATACTTAATTTTGTGAACTGTAGGTTCTTCCAAAACGTTGGCATATTACTACCAGGCTACATGGTGTTACATTACAGAATACATTGATTTTAATGGGTTAGAGTTTGCTGCACTGGTGTAAGTGGCTTCAACATAAAATTCGTGTTACATTTGTCTTTCGTCACTGGAAATGTGAATTTTGCTGTGCTTGTTCTGCAGAGTATTTATGAGGAGAAATCGTTCAAAGAAAAGAATGTACTTTGTCCTACACCTTATGACGTTTCTCAAGTATTGAGGTCTTGCGCAATAGAGTTACTTTGCGATAAGTACGAGTGTACTATATTTCCTGACTAGCAGCCAAGGCCGTCTGAACTGTTGCAAGTGTTGCTACATAGGTTGACGAGCATATCATTTGCAGCATTACAACCACGGGTTAGATAGCTAAGTGTTGGTTGCGTGATTGAAATTGTCGACCGTGTGTACTGTCGAGTGGTCTGACACATCATACATTACTTTAAAATTCCAAAATATGGGAAACAGGTCTTCGTTGTTGTTACGAGAAGAAGAGATTGCACAAATTCAAGAAGAAACCGGATGTAAGGATTGCCCTAATTTGTTTCATTAATTATTATTCTGGCGTTACAAAATGCAACAATGACTCTAAACTTAGCAGAATGGCTTTCGCCCGAACAAAACTTTGTTGTTTTCTAATAATTCTCGCAATGGCATGTTAAATTTAGTGGTGTCAAGACTTCGTACACTGCCCAGTATTCTGAACAACATGATTGGGAAACTGTATTTATTTCCACCATGTGAAAATAAGGGGAAAGGTACCCACTCAATTAGGAATTATAGAAAGTTATGCTCAAATAACTTGACACCCACATCAGATAGCTATATCTGGGGATGCCTGCATATAGTCAGGTTTTATTGATGGAGTGTAGTTAACTGAATTTAATTTTAGGTCTTTATGGGTATGAACACAGTTTTTATTGTAAATTTTCTAACTGTCTTGATAAGACCTGATCTGGGTGCTTATATGCCTGTAGCTGACATGGGTTGTCCAATGGTTGAAACATATTTCAGTTGGACCCAACTGAGTAGCTGCTGCTCTACCCTTTCATGTGACAGTTTCTGAAATGATGCACTTAGTTTGGAGTACTAGAGGCAGAATCATGAAGCAACATAGTTATAAACTAATTTGCTGCTTGAATAAACTGAGAAATTATGGCAAGAACCAATTTTAATTTTGTGTATAACTCCATGACAACCAGAATGATTTATAATTTTTGTGTCTTAAAGTCAGTAGCCTGTGTGTTTAATCAGTTTTTTTTTAAGTTACAGTGACTGGTTTGAAAAGATGTGATTATGTAGTTTAGATTATTAGATGTTGTGACCAGTGTAGAAGCAGAAACGAAAAGCTGTCAGGATGGTGTGTGTTCAGATGTGATCATGAAAAGAAGTGAGACATTTCTGAAACTGCAGTTACTGAAACAGATGGGTGGTTAGGTTCTGGAGTATTGTGTGTAGAATAATTACAATCATTAATTTCATTTGTAAAGTTACTGTTTCATTTCACTGGATTGATAAGATAGATGCATCCGACTGATGACAGAAAGCATGATTTTTATCAGACTGGTAGCTTTTCATGTTCGATGTTACTTTAACTTCTAAACGAAAGTTGCCTTAATAAAAGCTGTATATTTTATTTTTAAAATTCAATTATCAGCCCTTCTGGTACTTAGCAGTTTGAATTGCCATGCAGCTTTGCATCAACTGGCATAGTTACTCCCTTTATTCTGTGTGTACAACCTTCAATGCAAAATATCAAGGTTCTAGTGAAAATTCTTCATATGATTCAGTGGTAGTTAAAAATTTAACCCATAACTATATTTGTTTTTGTTGTCCTCACCCACATTATTGTTGCATGTGTAAATTTTGTATTTCTTTGTTGCTAGTCACGCCCAATCAGATTGAGCGTCTGTACAGTAGATTCACAAGCCTGGACCGTGGCGACTGTGGAACCCTGAGCCGAGAAGACTTCTTACGCATTCCAGAACTTGCCATAAATCCTTTGGGTGACCGTATTGTACACGCTTTCTTTCAAGAAGGAGGTTACAGTGATCGAGTCAACTTTCTACAGTTTATGCGTGTTCTGGCGCACTTTCGTCCCATAAAGAAAGGCAGGGACAACAAACTAAACTCCAGGGAACAAAAGTTAAAATGTGAGTGTGATAATGCATGTAAATATAGGGCCCAATATGAATTGTAATACCGCGGTAGCACAGTGGTTAAGGTGCTGTGCTGCAAATCGGAGGGTCACTGGTTCAATCCCAGCAGGTGTCATTGGAATTTTTCAATGACATAAAATCCTTCTGATCGCACTATGGCCCTGGGGTCAACTCAACCTCTAACATAAATGAGTACCAGGAGCATTTCCTGGGGGTAAAGGTGGCTGGTGTGTAAGGCTGACAACCTTACCATCATCCTGTGCTGTTGTCATGAAATCTGGGAACCTTGATTTCCTGCAACCCTCTGGGCCACTCCAGGCCTGTAACAGGACTGCTTTATCTTTTTTTAATATGAATTGTAATAACATGAAGCTTATGTATTTATACAATTTTTTGAGACTCATGCAGCCATGATATCCATATGTTCTTACGTGAGCCAATATGCATGTTATGTTGCAGCATATAGTATCATTAGTTTGTCAGTTCCTGTCATTATTTCAGTGTTCATGTGCATGGGCTACTTAGCAGCTACACCATATGACCAGCAGGCCCACAGGAACTGACAGATGATGTTGTTCAGATAAGATACTGTCCCTGTATAAGGCAGGATTGTGCTCTTGTTGCTGTAGTGCATTACAGATCCAAGTATATTGATGGTCACGAGATGTGCCACAGACAATCTTGGATATGGAAAATGATGCACTTGGCAGTATTCCTTGAGCATTGTTCTGACATCTTTCTACTAACACTGGCAGCATGCTCTGAAAATCTACCAGCAGTCCAATTGTGTATGATCCTGAACCACTTTCATTGACCTCTGTTCTTGGCAGCTTACTGCCTTAATACCCTGTTACCATGTAAAGGTAAAGGTAAAGTGATCCCATTACAGGCCCAGTGTGGCTCAGAGGGTGGGTAGAGCTATGGCTCTACTCTTCCATAACTGCAGCACTGGAAGGGGGTGAGTGGTCAGCAGCACGCCCTGGCCATACTTTGCCCCCCGGAAAGACACAGTACCCATTTTACAGGAGGCTGAGTGGGCCCCAGGGCTGGTCTGGACAGGCGTAAAATTTCATCCCTACCGGGATGTAGCTCAGTCGCTATACGGACTGAGCTACCCAGCCCACTCCTGTTACCATGTAGTTCTGATAAATTGAGATGTGGAAGGTATTTAAGGAGCATGGACGGTGTGGAGTAGCTATAGGCCTGGTAAGGTTATGTGACTTGGCAACTAGCTTCTGTGCAAAAGCATTTATCACTTACATTCCAGTGACTGTGCCAGCAACAAATGTTCTAACTGCCGCTGCGTTTGGGACTGGTATCTTTCTCTGACCTGTACGCCATTAAACAGGCACCAGTCTCACACCTGACACCTCTGCTTTGCTTTTCTTTTCCCCACTTCCTCGCCCCAAAAGTTTCAGTTTACCAGGACAGCATAGTACTTGTGACATTTTCATAGTGGTATGGTTGAGAATCCCATTCCTTGTGATATGATACTGTCACTGGCTAATGAGTGGTGTGTCATTACCTACCTGCACGTCTATTGGTGTGCTGTCCTGTGGCCATCTGCTGCCTGCATCAACCATACCTATGTAACACACAGTCTTTCCCAGGTGGCTATTCTTCATCAACTACTTGACCCTGAAGATGGAGGCAAGGCAATTTGATCCTTCAGAACAACGGAAACCATCCACCCCAGTGACGCAGCATTACCATCCTAGAAGGCTTGTATCTTCAACATGTTTTCCTTACTGCGTGGTTCAGATTTGATTTAGTGAAGTATGCTCAGGTGATCAGTGATGTTGGTATGGAGTGAGTTTCCACTTCCAGATGATGTAGGCAGTGCTGGTTTCCGAGACGGAAAGGTACAAGTTGCGAGACAAGAAGTTTCTGGACTACGGTAATATAACACTTCTAGTCTTACCATTGTTACAGGTTGGTATTGTGCCCTTCAGAGTTTATACATTGTGTTCAGCACCTCACCCACTGCTAGAAACATCTCTGGTGTTCCCCTTCCCAAGATGATGTCCAGCACCAACTGTCATTCGGCTTGCACTATCATCCCTTTAACTGGATTTTCATCTTTGTGAACAGGAAGACGTTAGGAAGTTTCTGTCCTTCATGGTCTGTTCATGCAGGTCCTTGGACACGTGAAGTCAGTTTTGTTTGTGGTCATCATTCAGCAGGTGGAGCACACATTTTGAAACAGCCTGCCTCATGTTTTATATCTTCTGATAAAATGCAATGGTGTGTGTCATATGGCATGCCCAGAATGTCAAAGATGTTGTTAATTATCTGTCTGCATGGTGATTTGACGCATTTCTTTCAAATTTTCATCATTCCCTGGATGACACGTATGTTCAGAATCCACAACCAAAGTTCAGCCACTTTTGAACTGTGAAAGGCTTTTCTTGGCATTTTGTCTAAGAAGTTATTTTCTTTAAGTTAAAACAAAACTTGATGCAAATTTTCAGTTCCTTACGGTCTGCCATTTTGCTGGGCAACAAGAGTCGAAGAACACACTCAGCACACGAATTCTCAATAAATTAACTCTGTGGTACTTAGCGGTGGTGCACAGCTGCATAATATCCAATTAACATTGCGTATGGCCGGTCATCGCACGTCATGGTCCACAGTGACGTCACTTATTGAACTGTCACTATGAATGCAGTCATGTCTTAAGGTTTTATTTAACTTCTGCAGTTTGCAGTTGTTTGCATTGCCCGTTTCATACTTATGTGAACGTAAGGACTTTGTATCTCTGCACGAAGATGTCAAACAAGTTTACTGGGGTGATGAGAATTAAATGAGATGTTATTACAGTGTTCAGTGTAGCTCATTTACCGGGATGCTGATAAGTCCTTAGCCCAGTATATATATGAATATATAAAAATACAATATATACAGTTGAATAAAGAAAGACCAACTTGATGTCACTTACTTTATTATTTCATTATTTAATGCTCAACATGTTTCAGGTATTAATACATCCATCCTCAGGAGCTTGCGACTTATTTGTTGAGTTATTTTGTGGGTTGTATTGCTCTGGTTCGATGTGTGTTGGTGTTACGTTGTGGTTTGGTTGGGGTGGTGTGGTGTGGTGTGGTATCCGTATGCAGGTTTCAGCCTGCATACGGATACCACACCACCCCAGCCAAACCACAACATAACACCAACACACATCGAACCAGAGCAATACAACCCATGAAATAACTCAACAAATAAGTCGCAAGCTCCTGAGGAT
>Ga0131853_10016417_pt1 | contig 13510 bp, 10 predicted proteins | sample TergutLab28metaG_FD_92764 | JGI IMG/M metagenome (GOLD analysis project Ga0131853, IMG submission 92764) | Labiotermes labralis P1 segment gut microbial communities from Petit-Saut dam, French Guiana - Lab288 P1 (version 2) (version 2) | ecosystem: Host-associated > Arthropoda: Insects >... | reverse complement strand
CCCCCCGACAACTGTGCGGGGGTCCCCCCCATTTTTTTTTTACCCCCAAAATTCATCCAAAAAAATGGGAAAAAAACACCCCCCCCCCCCCAAAAAAAAAAAAAAAAAAACTCAGTCATGGTAGTCGAAAAGTGCCAGCTGGGCAGGATTCTTTATGTCGATATAGCCACCTTTAGTCAGGTAGTACCAACATGTCTATCAATCCCGGTATCCCTAGGGATGCTTGGTAGACCTGGGTCAACCCTCAGTCAGTGTAGGTACCTGCTGAGGTGCTAACTAAGGAATTCTCCACACCCGCTAATTTTAGAGTCAAATCTCTCAGTAAGAGACCTGATGTGATCAGCAAAGAATGGAACTCCCAAATCCTCGTGAATTTACCTGTTACCAGTGTACCAAGGTACATTGGTAGCAATGCAAAGGCACTTGTATTGAAGAACATGCAGTTTCCTGATATGGGTGCAAGTGGCAGACCTCCAGATGGGGCACGCATAGTACATCATTGGATAGATGAGTTGCTTATACAGCAGGACTCCATTCCTGATGGAACACTCCTCCTGTTCAGGACAGGACCCAACATTCTAAAGTGATCCCGTTACAGGCCTGGTGTGGCCCAAAGGGTGGGTAGAGGTATAGCTCTACTCTTCCATGACCGCAGCACTAGAAGGAGGTGAGTGGTCAGCAGCACACCCCCTCCCTGTCTCTAAGCCGATTTATTTCTCACTTAATCGGTATCAGTCAACCAGGTCAGCTGTGCATCAATAGTCACCCCTAGATAAAGGGCAGTATTGACCCAATGGATTAGCTCTCTGAAGAGCTGAACTGGTCGGGGTTTCAGAATGCACCTACCAATTTTTGTGAAGAGCATTGCGGTACTCTTCATGACACTAATAGTGATCCTCTGTTCTCTCAGCCACTGCTCTAGGTCGCTGAGATATGACTCCAGGTAGACGGCAAGCAGCGCTGGCTGGCGGGACGTGGCTATGAAAGTCGTGTCATCCACGTAGAGAGCCAACGTGACATGGTGGGATGGCAAAGGCATGTTGATATACACTGGAGAGCATGGGGGAAATTATTCCATCCTGAGCCACGCCAGCCCACATGCCACGATGAGTGGATGTGGCTAATTGGAAGAACACTTCGAATGCCTGACCATACACGTATGAAGAAATGATTTTTATAAGATACAAGGGGAAATTAAGGACTGTTAGCTTGTGGAGGAGACCATCACCTGTACAGTGTCCAGGAAAGAAATCCTGTTAGCCTCCTCTCACCAAAGTTCATGGACACCCTTTCAACAAGGTGGTCTAGTTGTACCACAATGCTGTGTTTGGGTTTGAACCCAAACTGCTCATTGTGCAGAAGCCCACACCCGCTTACTTCGCTTAGGATTCTAGTGAGTAGGATATTTGAAACACCTTGCCAATCGTGTCTAACAGACTTAAGGGTCAATAAAACAAGGACTGCAGTGGGTCCTACCTGGTTTCAGGATGGAGATCAAGTGGGTTTGTTTCTTCCATGGTGGTGGGAAGTACTGTATTCGAAGAATTGTGATAAGTACCTTGACAAGGAGGGACATGACAACTCTGTGGAAGATGCTTCACGGGCCTATTTGAAATACTGTTTGGGTCTGGTGTCTTGCCGAACTTGAGAACCCGGATGGCATCTTGAACCACCGAGGGGTTGGTTAAATCAGGCTCGCTTGCAGAAGCAAAGGTGTATGCTCATGTTGCCTCATCAACCATCTCAATGACTGACGGTTCTGACTGGTTGTTCACCGGCTGACACCAAGCCTCCACACTAGCATCCAGGGTTTTTCTCGAGGAGTTCAAAAGAGCAGTTACCCCAATGTGACCAGGGGGTTGAGGGAGTAGCAACTCTAATCAACCGTCTACTCAGCTTCCAGTGTGACTGTCCTCCAAATCAGGGCTTTCCAACAAGAAGCTCCAATTGTCATTTCTCCACTCGTTCAGCTGGTTGGTCATCGACCTCTGCAGGCAGTTGACCTAAACTTTCAGTCGGTCCCCTAGTGATTTTCTACTGCTTTCTTAGCAGGTTGTTCAGGCATATTTCATCCTGAATATGACTTGGTACTGGGGGACACAGGACATCACGTGTGATTCTTGGGAGTGGACTCTGCCAACACCTTCAAAATAGCACTGGACAGTTTCTTGACACACTTGTTGACTGCCACCTCATTCGGCAGGTTTGTGTTGGACAGAAGTCCATCCTCCAGACAGACCTGGAATTTGGCCCAGTCCATCTGAAATTGGGGTGATCCAGTAGATTGAGAAGGATGATCAGCACCATGTGTTGATCAAATAAGTAACCTCAGACCAGTGCGGAGCACGTGGTCAGATACACTGCAGTCATGGCATCATGTGTTGATCAAATAAGTGACCTCAGCCCAATGCGGAGCACGTGGTCAGATACATTTTGGTCACTAAGTTTTTGTGAATACGATGTCTAGGACATCTGGGGTGGTAGAGGAGTTGTATGGTAGCGTGGTTGGTGTGTCCGACCCATAAATCAAACAGGAATTTTCACTGGTGTAATTGCACCCAAGCCTGCCCCTTGTTATCAGCCTAGAATTCCAGTCCTTGTGCTTGGCATTAAGGTCTCCCGCCATCAGAACTGGAACACCACCACCAAGGCAGGCAAACAGGTCCAAGTCAATTTGGGGCCAGGAAGGCAAGAGGTAGACAGCCAGGATTCTCAATGGCCCGTTGGCCAGTATGACAGTTGCCTCAACATGCCTCAGACCCTTCATAGGTACAGAGTGCTACAGCATAGTACAGCTGTTCTGCCTCCCTCTGTTAACCAGTTTGCACGGTGGCCAATATAGTTTGCAAACTGACAGACTTCTCCTGGTCTGAGGTGTGTCTCATTTAAGAGACAAATGTCAACATGGTGTTGCGTGAAGAAATGATCCAGTTCCAGCTTCCTACCATGGACACCATCAGTGTTCCAGCAGGTCAACAACAAGGCTCTAATGCAGTTTGTCCATCTAAGCCGCACTGCCATATCCTGCCACGAAGAGAACAGCAGTTTTGAGGACAGCCCATGAGCCCCCTGGCCCGGAAGGGAGGGAGGGGATGGACGCGACGATTCTACAAATGAGCTCCTTACACGAGTCAAGTGGAAAAATGTCAAGAAGATCGGAGATCTCCTCGATGGGTGGGTTGGGGTGGCATCACCAGGTCTATGGGTTTCAATGACTTTGTATGCTTCACAGTTTAGTCACTTAGACTTAGTCATCAAGGCCTGTTCAGAGGCTTCCATGACATTGGGCACTGATTTTGTAGTCTTGTCAGTATTCCTGGAGCTGGTCACTTGACTCTGACCAGGCCGGAAGAGGAGTATTATCAGTTACGGAATAATCTTAACGTGGCTCCCACACAACGATGTGGTTCCGACCAGGTCCCAGGCTCGCATGCTCCGCGAAGGGCCCCACTCAATTCATCTGGCATGGCAGGATAGCTGCGTGCGCTGCTCCCCTTGCTGTGATCAACAGGCACATGCTTTGCAAGCGCTGCCTTGGCATCCTTCCACTTCACACAGCCCTGGTAGTTGGCTGTTTGATTTCCCCCACTGCTGCAGCATGTAACCTGCTGCTTTGGGGTACAGCACATCCCGGAAATGTGATACTCACCAGAAGCAACACACAGGGGACACATATCCACAGTTGCGCTGCATATGGCCAAAGTGCTGGCAGTGGATGCACTTCAAAGGGTCTTTCTGAGCGAGGTATGTCTCCACTGAGACTTGCAGGCTGCAGCATTCAGTCAGACAGCGCCCTTCGACACTTCAGGCCCCCACGCTACCAACAATATAAAGTGTGGGGTTAGGGGACAGGCTTTGTAAGCATCCTGGTCAAGGCGCCTGGAATGGAGCTGCAAGACAGCATACCCTGTGAGCGCGGCCAGGTATACATCGGACAGCCCGGTCAATCTACAGAGACCAGAACAAAGCAGCACCACCAACACATACAGCTTGGACAACCAAACAAATTGGTGGTGGTGGAACACACTTTCAACCACAACCATGTCATTAAACTCCAAGACACTCGTATCCTCTCTACTGTACCCGGCTATATGGAACAACTTATTAGGGAGGCAGTGGAGTTGGAGCTCCACCCTAACAATATTAACAGGGGGGATAGCCTGACTTTAAGTGGGTTATGAAAACCTCTCTTTCATCTCCTTAGAAATAGTAGATGGCTCCCTCAGTAGTGGTGATTAGCTCACAGCCCTTTTAAGGGCTCAAATCGCTGTCCTCCACTCCCACGCGGTAATGGCAATTCCATTCCCTAACGCCGCTCATTGGTACAGTCTATACTGGATCTGCTTACACCTCCACCCCCTTCTTCCCTCCTGGGTCAAGCAGCTTTCCTCACCTTTATCCAGTGACTGCTTTCCTTACTGTTCCTTCTCCAGTTTCCTTCTATTCCTACTTTTGGTTTGTTTCTCCACTTTCCTCCATTTTCTTTTAATTTTTTTTACCAATTTTGTCTTCTTTTGCCTTGTTTTTCTTTGTTTTCTGTTATTTCATGTAGGTTTCCTTGTTTGTCCCTCCTATACTGTCTGATCTGTCTTTGTGAACCGCTTCATTTCAATGTAGTACTCAGTTTTACTAAAATTTCTCCCTCCCTCCTATTTAACTTTTATTCACTGGTCCACTGTTCTAGTCTTCTAATCTCCATCTTCTTTTGGCTGTTAAAGTCCGTTATTTAACACACTTGTGTTCATTTTGTGCACCGGCTTTGCACTTGGTTGTTCACCGCAGAATAGCACTAAGCTAAGACTTTTCTCCCATCCTACTGTTTTTGTTTTGTATTTATTTATCAACTACATAGTTTACTATCGTTTCTTTTTCCTTCTCTCACTTTGCTCATATAGTTATTTTCCTTCATTTTTCTTTCTTCTGCACTTGTTATAGACATTTCCACTCCCAAAACATCGCGCTTCAAAGTAGCATGGACAACTACATTTCCCTTCCTTCCTGCCACCTACATCGACCCTATTGGCTGGTTCCACACTACTGAGAACTTATCACCGTCCACACTCTTCCCTACATAAACCCTGCAGAAACCCCCCCCAGCTTTCTTGTCACATTTTTGCCCCTTGATGATGTGACCAATAAGTTGCCCCCTAATGTCGGTAAGGAATTACCACTACTTGCTCCATAATAACCCAGAAGAGTGCAGTTCTCATCTATTTTGTGGCAGAAGCCTGAAATCACGCAAATTGTAATTCCTTAGTTGGCCACTCTGTCACCAAGTCACTATACCCAGTGAGCTCTCCTGGTTCTAAGGGTTTATGTGTTTCAAAACACTGGTGCTCAAAAACAGATTACACATGCAAATAAGTCCATGCATAGGTAGTATGCTACTAAAACAAAACATGGCTGTACTGCCATAAAAACACAACTACAAATTATGCAGTTTTCATCATAAATTTGACAATTCAGCATAGAAATTCACACTAGTGATACCAACACTGAACTGGTCTTGTAACACACACTAAAAACCATATGAACTGTCTCAATTAAAATCACAAATTTGACTTGAAATGTCATAATAATTAATCATGTCACATTTTTACAACACTGTCATCCACATCTGTACCACTTATAATGGAATCTAGCAGCGATAATGCCTGTGGGCTACCTTCCATTCTTTACCACCTAGAACTCATCACTGATATGATGAACTGTGCAAGTATATCTATCCAAACAAACAGACACACAGTATAATCCAACCTTTATTTAAATACATATCTGATACCATTGTATAAATGTGACATTATTTTAACATAACTAACATTTTAATCTCCACTTCACCTCCACCTTCCAACACAAACAATGCACCTTGCATATTCTTATTCATATTCTTTATTCTTATTCCACTGATCCACGTAAGGTTATAAAGAAGAAGCAGAAATTTCTGCAGACCTGCCAATATCCTGCAGCAGCTGTAAGTGAAGATGTTCCCTTAACTTCCGCCACTCCAAGTCCTGTTTCCTCTGGAATGCTAAAGTGAGAGATGTCCTAGAGACAGCCTCTCCTGCCATGAGGCATGACTCCTTCAGTGCAGACCACTCCCCACAACCTTAAACAGGACATACAAAACAACTTCCAGTGCTGTACTGAAGGCAGTTCGTCACTTCCGTAGATGCTTAGAAGTAACCTGTTGTAATGTCTCAAACTAAAGCTTGCTTTTATTGGAAAATCAAAAAACTTTATGCCCATGAAAATGCAGCTCTAAGAGCACTTCCAATATGATACACTAGCCAAAGAAGAAATGGACTCAAAGTTTTTGAAGCAGGTTTTTACTGAATACATCCCTTCAGCAGAAAGTTGTTTACAATGAAAAAAACAAAGAAAAGAGGGGAATTCTAACCACCGATACTGTGCATCAAATCCCAATGATAAAGAACTAAAGAATGGGAAAATAAGACTGGTATTTCCACCATCAAATGTCATCTCAATGTGTCAATCTAAAGACTACAGTGCCAGTGAAACAATAAAGACACAAGGGAGGTAATGTACATATAACCTAACATTAAGATGCATTTGCATAACCATTGGTGCAGTGGAAACACAATAATGCATTTTGCATATGATGTTGAGTTACATGTCACTGTCAACTACACAGAAGTATCCAATGTTCCACAATGCTTTTGTGGTACATTTATGTCACTAGTAACAATAAAATGTGTGTAGGTCTCATGTAAAGTGCCTGATACAGCACAGAAACAAAAAGAAAAGTTTGTTTGCTCTTGGCCTTCTTCAGATTTACAATTTGGCTAAACAGATCACAGTGACCGATAAGTAGTTGCGCAGTTTCTCAGTTTTTGTAGGTGTTGCTGTAAAACATTCTATGAGATCAGACAGAATTAAGTAATAATTACGAAACAATAAGTATTAAATATCACAAGTGTCTGTGGGTGTATTCTTGTCTTAGTTATCTGACATGCAAATCACATCTTTTCTATGCTGCATTTAAGTGTAACCTGTAGCCTGTCAGGCTCTACCACATTTTTAAACATTATCTCATTAAAAGGAAAATTTTTGGAAAAAAGATGTTCAACATAAAATGTGTATTTTGATTTTCTATACAACTTTTGTCTGAAACATTTCTCATTCTAAGAAGAATTCAGCGAGATATTATCATAAACGTATGTAGGTCTTCATGTAAAGAATCTGTTACTGCTGCCGTATTTTAATGAAACATGAATTTTCTTAACAGATTTTCGAAAATGGCAGCCATGTTGTTCCATGTGGACAGACAGACAATACAAAGCCAACAGTCACTTTTAGCAATTATGTCAGTGCACCAAAAATGCTGGTGTAGACTTCTACCATCACAGAAGTCACTGATGAAAGTTGGGAAACATTAGGGAATCAGAAGAAAATAAACTTAAAAGATGTTTACTGGACAGCCCAAGCTTGGCAAAAAAGTGAATAAAAGCACTGGCATGATCATGGTGACAGTTAGCTGGAAAATAAGAAAATTTAAGATAAACCAAGAGAGGAAACAGAGGAAGAAAACTGCACATATCTTATTCCTTTACTCAAGATACTGGGCTGTGGAAGTGTGAATAATGATCTACAATAATGGATAAACCAGAGGAAGAACAACAGCTGACTGACAACAACACAGCAGATCCTGTGAGTTGTGTTTGTTGCAATGACTGCTCAGAAGACATACTAAAGCTGCAAAGAAAGCTGACAGAGTGAGTCACAGCCGGGAAGTGAATGACAGGAGATCACATTTGCTTGTGATGAACAACAAAAAGACATAACTTTTACAGATGTACTACTGTTCAGACTCTGGTGTGACCTTGCAGCAAAGAGAAGGTGGGTCAGAAACAAATACCCATTACTCATTTCTTCATATCATAACCTTTCATTCACAATTTTACATTACCATAAGTATTAATTTAGTCTGAGGTATTTTTTATGTTATGCCTTACTGTATTTCCTTCATACCTTAATACTAAAATGAGTTATATATTGATTAATATTTACCCCCATTTTTTTAATTAGTCTTGTGTATTATTCAATTATTCAGCAATTCTGATTATCTGATTGTCCTTAGTTCCCTTCAGGTTCGATAATTAAGACTCTAGTGTATATAAATTTATGGAATATACCTTCAACATAAATTCAAAAACTTATTATTCTGCTGTGAAATGTGATCATAAATTGAAGGACACCAATTGTAGTGGCTACTATGATAATGCAGCAAATAAAGTAATTTTAGTCAAAGTACTTTTCAAACATGCGATTATGTACTAGGGTGCAAATGTTTTGTACATCAGCACTTGTGCAACAGTTCGTGTTTACTCCCCAAGAAGGAACTAATATGGCAAGAAATGGAGGCATTAATCATTCACACATGCATCCATGTGTGTGTGTGTGTGTGTGTGTGTGTGTGTGTTTGTGTGTGCGCGTGCATGCTAGATGTAGGTCAGTGGTCAACATCACGCCTAGGCTGCTTTCCCCCCCCCCCCTCAAGTTAAAAAACCCCCAACAACCACTGAATACCAGGTTGGGTTAGCCCCAGAGCTGGCCTGGACAATTTGGTGAAGAGAAAAATCTCTTGCCCCAGGCCAGACTTCAAATTCCTGATCACACAACCCATAGTTTAGTCACTATATCAACACACTATACAAACTTCAAAAATCATAATGCTCCTTCTTTAACTAAGTTACAATTTATATTAAGTCTCAATTCATGTCAAAAGAACAAACATGAACAAAATTTTTCAGTCATAGGCATATCTTCATTATGAATGCCAGAAGTGCACACATAATGCTGTTTTTCATATGACATGTCATGATAATGCCACATAATACCAGATCCAGCAATGTGTACACTGGACTTTACAGACAGAGATAATCACCATGAAATTTCTAACGTCATGTAGTCATTTCTGCACTTAATATCCACCCCCCTTTTTAGGGGCATTTACAAGAAGTGACCATTAGCTTTGTCATGCCTGTCTGTCCATCCACATGGAACAACTTGGCTCCCATTGGACACATTTTCATGAAATTTGATATTTGAGTATTTTTAAAAAATCTGTCAGTATAATTCAAGTGTCATTAAAATCTGACACACATAACAGGTACTTTACTTGAAGACCAATATACATATTTGATCATATCTTGCTCAGTTCTTCACAGAATGAGAAATTCTTCAGAAAAAAATTTGTAGAAAAAAATTAAGACACACAATTTGTTTAATTTTTATTTTAAATTGTGCCGTTTATTAGATAATGTGGAAAAATAATGTACAGCTGAACAAGACACAGTTGACAACATAAAACAGCACATGCGCATTGCATGCTGGATACCTGAGTCTACAAACACACACTAAGAATATGTAATACTTAGTGCTCTTCCACTGCAACAATAGTTGCATGAATGCGCCTCAAAGTTTCGTTATATGTACACTGCCTGTCTCATTTGTATTCAGTGCCTTCCATATTATTGTGTTATTATTGTGTTGGGTCCATTTACTAGTATTCATGATTATGTCATTCTTATTATTGGGCAATACTACAAGTACAACAATACCTTCTGGCACACAGGATCTTTATGACAAATGTTGGTCATCATATGTCTGTACATCTGTCACAACGAATTTACAGTTTCCTTTTACAAAGGCCTGATATACAGATGTAGTTAGGTGTTTTTCTTTGACACCAATGAATCTCTGAATCCGACACTGGTCATCATTAGATGAGCAATATTAGTAACGATTATTATTCTTAACAAATCTACTTTAGTGTTCCTCTGCTATTAGATTTCGTATCTTGAGTCACTTTAGAATATACAGGGTGGAGCAGAGGAAACGCATGTTTTTCAAATGGCTAGTACTCGGCAAGGGTGGGGTTGATGACGTTGGGCGTGAGCTGGCGGACAGCTCAGACAATGCAGTTTCAGTAGCCATGGCGCATTGGAACGCAGATGGGTTGAAGTAAATAAATGCTTCAACCCATCGGAGTATAGTGTTTCGATCTGGAATTGCACCTTGATGCTCAACATTGAACTTTCGACAGAGAAGACGGACAGTAACTACAGAATCACTATTTCTAAAAAAAACTGCTCGATGGCAAACACACAATGCTCTACGTTCCAATGCGCCATGGCTACTGAAACTGCATTGTCTGAGCTGTCCGTCGGCTCATGCCCAACATCATCAACCTCACCCTTGCCGAGTACTAGCCATTTGAAAAACATGCATTTCGTCTGCTCCACCCTGTACATCACTTGACCCATGAATACTTTATGGTTATATAGCATTTTTGTATATTACTAACAACTGAGTTGAGTTACAATTGGTACACCCTTGGTTATCAGCTCTACCTGCACTTTTAAAATTATTGGCAATCGCAAATTGATAGTTCTTTTATGAGCTTTCTTTTTCCCACTCAATTACAAACACTAATGAGTATTGTTATAAGCCAGTTTTTCCAGAATTTAGAGTTTAAACAATATTCACTACATTTTACTACATCACGAAGAGGGAGGGAAAGAGCAGAGGTTCTCAACCTCTTTTCTGCCATGACAAACTTCAATAATGACATGCACATATGCCATACACATTCATGGGAATACTAAAATTTTAATCAAATAAAAATGAATAAGCATAAATCCAAGAGGGTCATTCTCAAAAACAGTTATCCAGCAACACACCTTCACGGGAACTGCAGTTTCAGTGACATAAAAACAAATAAATGATGCGGCTTTTGGCACTCTGTGGTGCTCCGACTGCACATAATCCTTGCATACATGATCCAATAATTTCTCCTGCATCCTCCAAATAAAGAGTTTGGGGTTACGCCATTCAGTGATCAACAGTGCCATGATAGTTTTAGTATTTATCTAATTAATCCCAATGTGGATGATCAAGTTTTGCGATACACCTACCAAGTGCTCACAACACATCAGTGTGTTGCAACACACAGTTTGAGGTGGACTGTACTAGAGTGTCCAACACTAAGCGCAGAGGAACTATATCTCTAATAAAAAATATAGGCAAGTCTAAAATCTGGACTTCTGGGTTATTACTACACCATGTAGGATAGGAAGTCTGTTGAATGTGTCAGAGGAATGTGCCGTGTCAATCTTCAAGTCAACCAACTTTGTTTCAGGTAGTTCCCAAAGTAACTAGGATGACGAAAAGTGTCCATACTGGAAGGCTGCAAGAACTGAGGTCAATTAATGCTATGGCCAGAAAAGAGGGGCAGATTTACCCTGCCAATGGGACCTGAGGGTTCGGTTTACTAGGAGCATTAATAAAAATGGACTAAAGGTATATGGATGATCAAGTTCAGGGCTGAATTTTGTGAACTTCTTGCAAGCGACAAGATGATGATACTATCCAATTAACCATCCACCTAAATTCACTGCATGCAGTTCTTTATTAGCAACTAACTGCTCAGATACTCAACAGATTTCCTTGCCTTCCTCTAAAGACTCCTACTACGTTCATAAGAACTTGCCAAGTACCCTCCTGGGGTGGCACATCAGATGAATCCAAACCACACTCTCACATGCTGCTTAAACTATGTACCCTAGTAAAAAGGTAAAGCAGTCCCACTAGAGGCCTGGACAGGCCCAGAGGGTTCCAGGAAGTTAAGGCTCCCAGATTTTGTGACAACAGCACAGGATGGTTGTAGGTTGTCAGCCTTACGCACCGGCCGCCTTTACCCCCAGGAAATGCTCCTAGTACTTATTTCTGTTAGAGGATGAGTCGACCCCAAGGTCATAGTGCGATCGGAAGGACTTTATGTCAATGAAAAATCCACTGACACCAGCTTGGATCGAACCAGCGACTTTCCGATGTGTAACACAGCACCTTAACCACTGTGCTACCGCGGTCCCCACGTACCCTAGTAGAGGGCATTATTTATCTGACAATTATTGCTCTGTCACTTCCGGTCGGCTCGTAACCCACTCAGCCACCAACCTAGGCAGGCCAGTGTAACAGCGGCGGGAATCTACAAACAATAGTTGCAAGACGAAACATTGTCCCTGTATATACCACTCTTGTCTATTCGTAACCTAACATGAAGTTAAACTAAAAAAAAAAAAAAAACATTAACCTTCCCGTCTACCACCACTATTGCCGAATGTCAACATTTCATTGTCGTTCTTGGTTAGTCCTATCCCACTCCGCTGTCATACGACTCCTCAAGGATTCACTCAGATTCTTCATTAAACACCACTGATGCAAAAGTGGGACAACTTTCAGTGTTCTGCTACACAACAGTAAACTGCAGCACACTTCTTGTTGACGTTATATTCAGATCCGTTTACAAACACCACATAAGAATTTACTATCACGTTTGAGAGTTTCCGCCGTTGTACTCTGATATTTTGTTTAGGGTAACTCCTAACTTACTACTAATATGCATCTAACATTGTACATTTATCGTCACAGTCATCAAGCAGTCAAAAGATAAATTTTGATATCTGACAACTAGGCGACTGTCATTCACGCCAGCAATTAACACACATAGTGTGAACTCACGTAGCTAACGATGATGAATGCAAATGTACACTCATCACAATATAAGATTGCAAGGTATATCAACATTACCTTATGAAAACCACATAAAAGTCCCAACGAGAATATTTTCTTCTCCCATCCACTAGTATATCAACCATCCATCGCTGCTCCTATCGTACGCAGACTGACATTTTTTTCTATTCTACAGGGCAGCCAATATAAAAATGTATAAATTACCTGGAATGTTGTGCACTACATGACAAGTCTTTTCATTATGCCTTGAAATTTCATTTCTGAATCACTTTTCTTACATTACATAGAGCACATTTAGGAGCTATGAGCTTGTGGAACTCTCAGATGGAAATGTAGTACCACTGACATGAAGTAAAATTAAAATTGGGCGATGGCATATGCGCAAGGGTTTGAATCTTGATAGCAACGACCTGGAGAAACAAACAAGACACGTTCATGTCGAGAAATGGGGGTATGCATGTATCACCAACTAAAGGTGTGTTCTCTGCTGAATAGATGTTTGTCAGGAGCACAGATCATCTGGTCAGGAGGGTACCACTGGAATTGGGGACACCAGTACAGCCAACATGACTGCGCAAGGAAAAGGACAAATATCCTAACTTCCTCTCGCTGTTCCACTTTCTTGTGTGTCGGGTTCAAGGAAATTAGACATTTAATCTGTCTAATCACAGGCGTAACGTGGGGGAGCAAATGCCCCTCCAATATGTTTTCTACCTGAGTGGGTCAAGGATATGTGCATTTGGGGTGAAAGTGAGGGAAAGGGGTGTATATTAAGGGCTGGTTAAAACGAATTTTCCCACCCTTATAACTTTACTTCTTTTAAAGTTCCTAATACTCACTGTCGATTTGCCCCCCCCCCCCCCCCCCCTTTTTTTTGCAAGTTACGCCCTCGATTCTTTTTTATTAAAGAGATTGGGCAATTTTTTATTCTTATTTTTTTTTTATTGGGGTTTTT
>Ga0131853_10016416_pt1 | contig 13511 bp, 12 predicted proteins | sample TergutLab28metaG_FD_92764 | JGI IMG/M metagenome (GOLD analysis project Ga0131853, IMG submission 92764) | Labiotermes labralis P1 segment gut microbial communities from Petit-Saut dam, French Guiana - Lab288 P1 (version 2) (version 2) | ecosystem: Host-associated > Arthropoda: Insects >... | reverse complement strand
TTTCCCCACCAAGACCCTATACACCCCCCTCTCCTCACCCATACGCGCCACATGCCCAGCCCATCTCATTCTTCTCGATTTTATCACCCGCACAATATTGGGTGAGGAGTACAGATCATTTAGTGTCTCATTAGTCATATATACATAAATACCAGAATTGTTTCATGTGTAACCTGTATTAAATAACACAAAGTTGTGAAATCCTTTACTGTTATTTAATTCACCATAGTTCTTGACCAAATACTGAAGAGCATTTTAACCAAAATACACCTGTCTTTCTTCCATTTCTTCTTTTCCTTCCCTCTTTTTTCTTTTTTTCCCTTCCCACTCGAAGTCTGACTGCAAGAACATCTACTCTTAACACCATAAAACCTCTGTGATTACTAGCAGTTTGGCATCTATCTGTTTGAAACTCTATATCCTCCTTTATTCCCTAGTTTTATCCTACCTACTGGAATTCTATGTCTTTGGTTTGCTGCTAAACCCCTTTCTGAGCCAGATGTTCAGTTCACATATTCCAACCCCACTTACCAATTTTAATTATTCTTATATGTACATTGCATTTTGTACGTGGTCTCATCACTCTAATAAATGCATTTGTTCCATCCTTGTTATTCTGCTTTCAAACACACTATGTTCAACATTTAGGTTATAATCCAAATAGGGTCTCTTTTAAAGCTATGGGGTGGCTCAGACACCATACCCCTAGCAAATCTACCATGTGGATATTTATGTGTACACCTTTTGCCTTCGGTACACTGTACAGTGTGAACCTTGAAAGTGGTGTGAGGAAACTGTCGGTTGTACGTGCTTGCAGGGCATGGTTAAGGGGCATTAAATATTTGGAATTTGAAGTCATACTACCCAACATTCACAACTGAACTGCTGGATGTTTATATGAATTGAAGCTGTGACATGTGCCAAAAAAAATCATAACAGAATGATAGTCTTTTCATATTTATTTCATCACATCTGTAAGGAAAAGGATGAAACACATTTTATAATACACCAACACGCATATTTATGCGTCAGAATTTATGTGAGACATCTGAAATATTGCAGGGCTATATCATGACAAAAATAAATTATACCCAACATTTATGGTGCAGTTTTCCTATACCTCAGATCCAGAAACTAAATTATGTACAGGGTCATTAATGACATTTTAAAGCCAAACTATGTAATTAAAAAAATGGAAAGTGTATCATCATGAACAAATAAAATCATTTATATACATACCACCTGAACCTCAACCCAATTTAATTTGTAAACATAATATATGCACAGTTATGTCCTTGGGCAATATTCACTTTAGAACATCTCATACCCTTTTGTGGGTGTTTTCCAATATTCACATGTTTCATATACATCTTAAAACAAACCAAAAAAAGGGGGGGGGGAAAGGGGGATGGGGCAGAATGAACTGTCTACCATCATCTCAAAATAAGTGTGAGTCCTTTCCCCGCCTTCCACTCCCATCTGTAATAACAGATTACAGGGGAAAAAAAATTGAATCCAAATGACCAACTACCAAGCTAAATGATAAACATTACAGACCATACATCTTTCTTGTAACATCTATACAATATCCACTCACTTCTTATAACAGGCTTACCACTACAATGAAGTAAGTGGCAGGAGAGCAGCAGCACATGCCAAGAGGTGGTCAAACTGAGACTCGTGAGTCATGGGCTATTCTACAGCAATACCAATTAACACAGTATTCATTTCTGTCTCCTCAGGAAAAAAATATTCTGTTAAAAATTGTACTCTGAGATTACATTCACATCCACTAACTTACAGGCTGTCATTATTTTCTGAAATTCTGTTCATCCTGTAGCTCTCAGTTTAATACAAAAAAAGTATGACATATAAATTCCACAATCTCACTTGCATATTCATTCCGTCACCCATAATCACCATATGAAAATGCTGGATTTAAAGAACATACAGCAATATGAAAAAGTTCACCATTTTGGCCCAATTTTAACATGTATAAACAACTGCTTTTTTTTTTTACTGGAACCCATGGACATTAGCCTCACAAAGCAAATACAATAACCACAGGCACAAAAAAAAACCCGCAGAAACAATACCATATGTATTCAGAATATTTCATTGTAATTTCTTATAGCATTGTGTAAAATTTTTAAATAACTCTGTGTAAGACCAGCAGTTTGTCCACCCCCAAGTAAAGGGTAAACTTTACATGTGGAAGCTGCCACAGTCTGTGTTCACATATTACCAGATCCATGGGTCAACACATCATAGGTATCATAGTTAACATAGCTGGCAATTATAACCTGTCTTTTTTGCACAGCATCCAATTTCACAGCTTATTAACATTCTATAACAGAGTAAGTACAAAACAAGAGCCATTAATGTTTAATATGGATTAAATATTATAGATGTAAAGGTACAGGCTTTTGATACCAGTAGCCCTACAAAATATCATGCAACAGTATGGGCAAAAACAATTTAAAATATCACTATATTTGGGTACAGAGAATTGTTTCCAATCAAGAGACAACTCTGATAAATAAAAAACCTACTGCACTTTTCATGACCCTGAGACATCAAAAGACATTTAAAAAGCTAAGGCCCATAGATGTGTTTTGTCAAGACAGTTGGCAACCATCACATATAATTATCCAGTTGTATATTTTACAGTTTTACATCTTGGAAGAGAATAACCAGTCTCAGTTACACTGCTGTTTATTATGGAGTGTGCCAAGATAGTGCTAGATAAACTCTGTTGAAAGAAAAGTTATATCGCAGAGATTGTGAAGTCAGTGTAGCCATGAACTTGCCATATATTACTGTTCACATTTTTAGTGCTGGATGCTTGACTGACTGGCACTTGGCGACTTGTGACGCCTGTGGTCATAATTGACTAACCTACGTCCCACCAAGTATTTGTCATTCTTGATGTGTTCGTACAACTTGTGGAATTGACGGACCTGAAACATGACAATGCCACCCACAAGCATGACAAGAAGCAGGAAGGGATACAGCCTTCGTGCTATGAGGTTCCTTAGATGTGGACTGGCAACCACAAGAGGAACAATGCCATATGCTGCAGCATATGGGACAGCTAGAGCTAGACCAAAACAGGCCACCACTGGTGCAGCCAACTCACGAAGCACAAATCCCAGATCCATGCCACGAATTCCATCCCGATATGCTCTTTCAATAGCACGGCGGAGTGCCCACTCAGGACCCATCATGGTTACTGCACAGGCTATTTTTGTGTATAGAACACCCAAGGCCCAGTCCTGCCACACAAACAGCACTGGAGTCTGGTCAAGAGGCACACGCAGTGGGACAACTACCACCAACTCAAGGAGAAGTCCAAAGAGGAGGGGGACCAATCCAAGAAGAACTGAGAAGGCAACAGCTGATTTGGCACCCAAAACACACCACTGACGTAAACGGGCAAGAATGGCAGCCCTCCCCTGGGGCAACCAGCTGAGGATCAAGGCAATGGCACGGGCTGCAAGCCAACATAAGTAGGTTCCACATGCTGCTGTGTATAATTCATGCACTCGGCCACCTGCAGAGATCCCATCACTTCCTGTACCACCTACAGGAGGTGTCACTGTAGCAACAACAGGTGGAGCAGGGGGAGGAGCTCCCACAAGCCAAAGGGCCATGACACGACGTCCCAACCAGACAGGCAGTGTAAGAGCGGCCAGGCTGGCAAAAACAAGTGTCACACAAACAGCTAGCAACAGACCCACTAAACGTGCAGGGAACCACCGTGGGCGTTCATATGGTTGAAATCCTGTTGGCCCTTCCTGCTGCAAAAGGGCCTGATGTGCTGCCCCAAGACCACCTGCGCCTCCTCCACCATGATCAATGTTAACAGGTTGCTGATGGCGGGCTTGAGCACCTCCTTGTGGTGCCCCAGCAGCATCTGAAGGCCCATGCTCTCCTCCGTCATCGCCAAGGAGGTAAGATCGCAAGTCCAACAGCCAAGCCACTGCTCGACACCAAGTACGCACCAAGCTTTTTAGCCATGTCCTTGTATGTGACTGCTCTAACAATGCAGGAAGTATCACCTATAATCGAAGAGAGATATATATTACCTACACCACAATATAAAATCTGAAATAAGACTGTCATTATGGAACTCAGGCCCTATCCTGAAACATGGTGAAATTCAAATTTCAGGTTCCTCAGATAACAATCAGGAAGTACATCCATGAAAATCATACTAATGAAGTTCTTAGTAATTGCATATTAACCTTTTAAAGTCTAGGAGGTACTGTGTGTACTGCAAGTTTTAATATTTCAAAATTCTAAATTCTGCCCAAAGTGTATTTATATGGTTTGTATGTTTCTAAGAAAAACAGCAAATCTTGCCACACAAAGCCTTCAATGATTGGTTTTTATTACAGAGAAGGCAAGTGTTTACTAAGTGGTACAAACTGGGCCTTCAAATAAAAGGATTTACACTTCATCTTTAAAGGTTTAAATCAACAACTGAGACTACACAGTTCAACACTAACAATAACTGTAACACAAGATACACAACAGTTATAAATGTTAAAAGTGTCAATGAATTTGTACACTGTGAAAGTATTCTTTGGTGACACCTGCCTGCAGCAACAGAAGTTCAAGTGAGAGTTCATTGACCTGTGCTTCACTTTGTAATGCTACAGTGTATGGCAAGAAACTGGGCCATACAACTCGCAAAATTCGAACAGGTAACCACAGCATGAGCAGCACTGCTGTTCCAAAAATGACTGCAGATGCCAACAGTCGTCTTACATGACGCACTATTGGGAGGTGGATCATTTCCTGTAAATTACCAAAAGAAAAGATACTGGCACACTTTTTGGAACAATTAGAGTCACAAGTTCTCATATTACAAGTATTCATGCTCTTCACAATTATCTGTTACTTCAAAACATCATCACATAATGAAAATCCCTTTCAACAAAGTGCAACACATCAACAGATTATCTTGCTGGGTTCTGGTTCCAATCATAGCAAGACAGACACAGAATACAATAGACTGGAGAAGTGAAAATAGACCTCAAACATCTAATGGACACAGCTTTAAAAATGAATGAAGTTTTTCAAATGATTACATCTCCATTTCAACACTGGCTCAGCTGTTTCACCAACGTATACTAGCATGCTAATATGCACACTGTGCACATGTACCTACAATAAGTGCACTCTTAAAAATAAACATGGCTACATAAATAGATAGTTATGTGATATGAGTGGGCAGTTCTGCTTCAGTACAACCACTTGAACTACAAACCTGAATTGGGCTGAAGTCCGGATCATTTAAGTTTCTCAGGAACCAAAGTACACCAGGCCTCAGGACCTCTCTAAGAAGCAAGATGAATGAAGCAAAGTAGTATACATAAACCATTCCAACCAGCCAATGTATGAACATGGAAGTGCCGGGAGCCAAGCGGAAACTTGACTCTCGGTCTCGAAGGGTTGCGTCAAACATGGATAAGGAACAGATATCCAGCCACCAGCCACAAATTAGTGGCAGAACACCAATTTCTACTACTGACAACAGTGATACCTGAAAGAAAGAAGACACATTTCACTACTCTCAAGAATTCACAGAGAACGTAATACATCTCCCAAAAACACTCCTGTTATAACCTGAGACAAAACTTTATACACTAAGCTGCGTGAAAATTACACAGTACAGTAACATGATACGCACATACATATTTCAAATTTTTAAAAATATTTCCTGTATTCCTTCTAGCTACTTCCAAACAATAAACATGGAAAAATATTTAAAAAAAAAAAAAAAAAAGGACCTAAATAAATTTTAATTTTAATTTTACAGAAAATTATTTCTATGTACTGCTATTAGGGAATTCATCCGCAGACATACTAAATTACTGACAAACAAAAATTGGTAATCACCGCCTACAACCATGTGCATATAACACAGCAGCTTTACTGTTTGTTTCCTTTTAGTTTCACTTTCATTTAACAGTACTGAGAGTTACATTGTTACATGTGTCCGAATTTTACAAAATCTCTAACATGCTCACTGCAATTACTATCTTACCTTCACCACTACATAACAAAGCCCAAGAATTCTCCTGGATCTTCTTAAACCAAGAAATGAAGCCAGCCCATGCAGCAGAACAAGGCAGAGTCCAATGATGCAATATCCACATAAAGTGGTGACAAGACCTTCAAAGTGAGATGCAGCTGCATGTTCTCGCAAACTGAGCCCTACCACAGCAAAATGTCCAATGTGGTATGGACAGAATGCAAACACCAAGATGAACAGTGTATTTAATGAAACAACCCAGAACACATGTTCCAGAAACACAAGTGAACCATCTAAACCAAGGAGTCTTTCCCACGTCAGCTCCTCTGCAGCTCGATCCCATTCTATCGGATTCCAGTTTCCCTCATCGGCTGCAGCCCCGTTGTCTCCAGCACCTCTGCCATTCTCATCTTCACCTGCTACAACAGCATTCCCAACGGGGTCCACTCCTTCCAATTCTGCACCAATGACTGGCGGAGGCAAAACACCTGCTAAAGCAGCAGGAACTGGATGTTGTCTCTGCAACAATCAAGTGTCTACTGAATATAGGTCATGAAGTATGACAATAAACAGTGTTACTTGTGCAATCCCAAAACTGTGAAGTACACAAACATGACTCAGGTTCAGTCTAGCTGCTGGGCTTGTACTGCGTGCTGCACAGACATCTGCTTCTCCTCTTCCCTTCCTCACAATTTACATGCTACCCACTCCATGAGAAAAGAGTTTCCTGTGAAACCTTACCAGCTGTACATTTATGATGTGATAAATCAGAGTCCCTACATTCAATTCAATAGGGGTTTTGATGATGGTTAAGACATTCAGAATCACTCTTCCTTGAAACTAATACCATCATCAATACACAACTGATGCACAATGTTTCAGAAGCTGGGTCTGCTCCCAGTCACTACTGCCTGAGAATGGAAGCAAAGCCTGTGTCCAAAATGTTGCGCTGTAATGGCATACTGATGACAGGAAAAGGCCAAGGGAAGAGTATTTACGAACAGTCCCGGTATGTGTATCCTCAAAGTACCCTATAATCACAAAACAGTACTCAAAAAATTGACTGTTTACCAGTCAGGCTACTGAAAGCAACAAAATTCATGTCAGTAATCTCGTGGTAATGCGTGAGTGAGAGAGGTGAAAAGGCAAGACAGTGAAATACAACAGTGGAGGGGGGGACTTTCAACTACCAAATCAGAAACAAACCTCACCAACTCTTCTTTAATACGACATGGTAAATGCTTGCTCTACTTATTGTTTGTTGGAAATTACTGCCTCTGAAATGTCAGTAACTATTTACAAATTGACAATGTGTCATCCCAGGCAGTGGGGAACCTAATCAATATTGCTGTAATGACCTCAAATGTTATGCCCTAGCAATGCCAGCAGTCAGTATCTACCATGCAATATCACCTGTTCTGTGCCACAAAGGGTGCCATGAAGAACAAGGGATTTATTTTACAAATGAGCATGGATAAAGGAATCAGTACTCAAAGCATTTAAACTTCACTGGTGCAACTGAAGACAGGGAATGGTGTATCATATCACACCCAAGGCTTCTATCATGGTACTTGACAAATGCTTAAATAGCTACAGACACTATGCATAGTGCAACAGTAAGATAATATCATGGTAGGAAACTGGGGGGGGGGATAGAAACAGCCATGTGCACTCCTGAATATCAACTGGAGACGGTGTGAATTCACCCACCTGATCCACACCTTGCTGCAAGTGGGGCTCCAATACGTTATTATTATCTGGTGGGGCTGGATGAGCAGGTGGCAGAAGAATATCACCTGCTGCTGCAGGAATATTATTATTATCTCTTTCAAGCCAATCAGGACCACCACCATGCAAGATCTGTTCCCGCAACCACACTAGACCAATGAATGCAAATAACGTGCAAGTCACCACGAAACATCCATGGAACACATCTGACGCAACATTCTCCAACGACAGGATGTCGAACGGTAGAGTTATAACCTGCAACATATAATTATGGTCAACTACACAGCATCTCTTTTACCACTGCCCTAAATATCATGGCTGTCACATGATGTCTTGCAAGATGCAGTCTTCCTATGTGACAAATCCACATGCTCAGTAAGATGATTTAAAAAAAAAAGACATCACCCAAGCATCTTGATGCTTACAATCACTTTCCTCGATTTCTGTGGGAAAATGATTGTAAAATACCTTCAAAAGGTCATTAACCCAATTTATCATCTAGAAGCAATGTTATTTCCCATTAAACACCTTGAACTCGCACAGCACTATTAAATAAGCAAGCACAAAAGAACAACACATCTTCCTTAAGACTTGTATTTGGAGACAGTTTTATATTCCTACAACAAACACAAATTTTGTGAAGGATTAGGCTTCATACAGTTAGTCACAGACAAGTTTATATTGCTTTGCCATTACCTGGGCAGAAGGTTGTGCTGAAACTAGGAGTCATAACACTGTTATTTGGAGACAACCTAACTCCTGCATATGCAACGTCTAGAAGCATAAAAAAACTTCAAATTTTGTAACAAATTTGGTGACTGGTTATATTATATTGGTGTGTGTACAAAAAAGGCTAAAGTACATACCCAACATCCAGCAAAACTGTTAAGGATATGCACCTTTTTTCTTATGAGAGATCATATGTCTTCACAGTAGTGACTATGAAGAATTAGCCTTCCGGCATGTGAAACATGCAGACTGGTACAAATTTACCAGCACCTCAGAGGAACCTGTTGTCTCCACCTTCAAAATAACTGTAATCCTTCATTATCACACTATTCAACAACAAATGCTTAACAAGCAATTTATTTACTTTAGGTTTTACTTATGCATTACATTATGTACATCCAATAAATCTGAATTTGTAACATGATAAATTTGGTTAGGTTTGTGTATTAGATTTCAAAATTTTGCAACATATTTGGCACCAGAAATTTTTATATGCATACTAAAGTGGTTCAATATGACTTCATTTAGTTAGGTGCTAAGTCTAGTATGACAAGCCTGACACTGCAAGATACCATGCAAATACGTGCTACAGTGGCTAAAATGCATGGTTACCATGTCATAAAGTTGTTTCCAGATATATATAGGGCTTGTGCATTGTTATGATACAGGGAAATAAAACCAGATTGTTTCCATGTGTTTAGGCATATTATTAATTACAAATTTGTGTTACCTGTTGACAATTCTCAACTCTCTAAACACAAACAGTACACAGACTGATTTACTTACAGAGTCAACAGAACCAGAGAAAAGACATCTGTAAATCCGGCATGCTGTCAGTGGCACAAATCCTAGCCATGCCAATGCCACTAGAGTATAGTGTAACCAATATTTGACTGCAGTAGCAACACTTGACAAAAGACCCCCAGCTACATCACGAAGAGGTAATCGCCTTGGCATGTCTGGTGAATAAATTGGTGTAAAGGAAAAGCGATGACCACATAATTCACAGTACTCTTTGCGGCTATATCTCATCCACTGCACCAAACATTCCTGATGGATCCATTTTATACTTCCAGTGCATATACACGGATGAAACAGAGGCCGGTCTGGTAAACCTTCGGAGCGGCACACCCGGCATATGTCCGCTCCTTGCAGATCTTCCATCATCTTTATGGATGGATGTACGTCACCTAAATACAATAAAACATGGAAGATGGTACTACAAGACAGAAGGAAACACAATGTATTAACACCATTAATAATAAAACGCAATTACTTCTCTGAGAGTCTTGGTAAATCAATCATAAAACAAATTCAAATATGGCATAGTACAATAAAAACATGTGTAAGGTCTATTACGCGTGATTCGTTTGAAAACCTCTTCTGGACATTTGATATGCCTACCTACTCATTCATTCTATAGTTTTGCAACAGAATGGGCATGTAACGAAACTGGAATTTGATAAGAACATTCACTGTCATTCGCACCATGTACTTAAAACATAACGTTAACTAATAACCAGCAGAGCAAATATAACGATAATATTCACGCGAAAACACTTACAACTACTAGTAGATAATTTTAGAGCTGTGCATCACTAACAACACTTTCATTACTCGCCTTATCAGCACCTAATTCAATAATACAACACGAACTGGTAACATGTCTTTAGTCTTCAGCGTTTTTGTTCACAGTGTACTGTTAGACCAGGTAATAAATTTTGCGCGTATAATTTACTACAACCGTCAATATTTCATGAACTTATTTGTCACATATTCATCGGAAGAAAAACTTGTCCCTAATTCATCATGACGTATTTCCTCTAGTATCTCTTCATGTGCGCAGGGAAATGTATTAATTCTACATTGGCGCCTTGGAAGATTTTGGTCATGTTCGCTACGCGCAATGTTGGTCTCCCTGGTTGCGGTGTAAATGGTTGTGTTTGTAATGGACGTATAAAGGTTTGTACTGTAGAGTTGTATGATAGTGTTCGTTTGTAACTATTGCTGCTGTTTCAGGTATTAGTGTATATACAGTTTGGAACATTTCTCAATTACAAGGGAAGTGTCATCCATTAACATGGCTTACAACAATAGCATTTCGGGATCGAGGTGTGTCCGTTTGTGTGCATTGCTGTACGGTCTCATGCGGTATAATTTCGGGCAAGGTTTATGTTTTCGATGAAGAAAGTTCTTTGAGTTACACCGTGCGCGAGTTCCTGACGATATTTTTTTCTTTTTTTATTTTCAGTGCTTTTGGCAGTAATGCTTATCCTTTCTTCTTCCAGAATAATCGTTAATATGAAAAGGAGGAAAGAAAGTACGTGGATCGTACAAGACATTGAAGAGAATAACACCCTTCCCCTAGATAAAATCAGTTCCCAAGCAGTGTCAAGTGAACAAACAGAAAAGAAACGGGCAAAGAGCAAGAGAAAAAATAGTATCTTGGAAGTAGGAGAGAGTAGTGCTTCTGATCAAGGATCAGAACTGAAGAAAAAGAAGCAAAATAAAAGAAAGAAGGCAAAAAAGATCAAAGTAGTGGGTACTTCAGATGGTAACAAAGAAAAATGTATGAATTATTTGAAAAGATGGCATGACGACAGACGAAACTGGAAGTTTGAGAAACTGAGACAGATATGGTTGTTTCAGAATATGCTTGATCCTTCAAAGGTAAACACAGATATTTTGTAATAAAATTGTTCATGCAAGATTCAAGATTCTTTATTTTCATACTATCCCATTACAGGCATAACGATTAGGATATAGAAATTGTCACAAAATCATATGAATGACTGTAATCTTACAGATGTCACCTGTACCAATAGTTAAATTTACCATTCAACCCTCAAATATAATACTGTGTTGTACAAAAATTTTATATTAATTAAAAACCTTATTAACCATATAGGGTAAACACCAAATTACTAGATCCAAAATTACGAATTCCAATATAAGATACTCTTTTATAGTTAATTATCTTTTTCAAGTATAAGGAGTTATGAAAAGTCACCCATCGAATCATAATATTCTTGCATGGAATAAAAGGAGTGCTGACACAAGAACCCACTCAGTGTTCTTTTAAAGCTTTTCAAGTCAAACGTTAGGGCTTTTATATATTCCGGGAGGTGACTGTATATCTTTATAGCCGAGTAATAGGGTCCATCCCTATATCTTTTTAGGTTCACAATTGGAAAATGAAGATCCTTATTGTATCTGGTTTTATAAGTATGTATATCATTATTAGCAGCATATATCTGTTGGTTCTGAACTGTATGCATCATTAAAGAGTAGATATAGTGCGAGTACATCGTCATTATTTCCGGATTTATAAAATGTTGCCTACATGAATCTGTCGGTTTTGACTTTGTTATAATTCTAATACTCTTTTTTTTTTTAATAATAAATATCTTTTTGGCATGTGCAGAATTTCCCCAGTAAATTATACCATAGCTTAGCAATGAATGTGTATGTGCAAAATATCCTGATTTTAATATATCTTTCGAAACGACCTCCCTGATATGCCTTAAAGCATAGCATGCTGAGCATAGTTTGCCCGTTAGTTTGTCAATATGTTTTTTCCTTGAGAGTGCACTATCAAGAGTAAGTCCCAGAAAACTAACTTCAGTTACATTGCTAATATACTTTTGATCGCTCTTTGTCTTGACGTCGTCCTTAAGGAAATACTTCGTTCTAAACTCTAAAAACTGTGTTTTATTTAAATTTAATGCAAGTCTATTACTTTGAAACAAGCTATTTATTTTTTGATATGTATTAACTATACTTTCATCCCAGTCCCTTTTATTGGGGCCAGTGATTAAAATACTCGTGTCGTCTGCGTAGAGGACTGTGTCTGTATTTACATCTAGAACCCTCGGTAAATCATTTATATATACGAGAAAAAGTAAAGGGCCGAGAATGGAGCCCTGAGGTACGCCATTTTTAATTTGTTTCCAAGTTGAGGATTTGTCCTCTAGGCCTGAATTACCAATTATCAGTCTTTGAAACCTTCCAGTTAAATATGATTTAATCAAGTAACTAAATTTCCCCTGAATTCCATACAATTCAAGTTTCTCCATTAGTATGTCATGATTCACACAGTCAGACGCTTTCTGAAGATCGCAAAAAATACCCCATACCATTAATTTGTCATTGAGTGCCTTCAAGATACCATTTATCATCATGTATGCCGCTTGCTCTGTTGAGACCCTTGGCCTGAATCCAAATTGTTCCTTGGCCAAAAGCAATCTATTAAACATAAGTTTTTCAATAATTTTGGAGAAAGATGTTAATAGCGAAATTGGTTTATAGTTGGAAACCTCATGCTTGTTACCTTTTTTGAAGATTGGTTTGACTATTGCGTACTTTAGCCTATCTGGAAATATCCCAGTTTTTAAGATCTCATTACATATATATGTCAGTGGGGATATTATAAAAGGTTAACTTGCTTTTATAAGTTTATTCGAAATTCCGTCGTATCCATGGGAATTTTTCGAGTTTAAAGATTTTATAATTTTCTCTAGCTCATACATTGTGACATATTTCCATTTCATTATGTTTCCATGTTTTTTTAAATGGTTCTGACTATACTGTAGTGGTTTCATGTTATTATCATCTTCCTTGTTTTTCATACTAAGCAACTCTGCTACAGATAGAAATTAATTATTGAAAGTATTGGCCATATCTTCTAAATTGTATATTGACCTATTGTCAATCTGCAAGAATTGTGGGTCTCGTCTATCTTTGCTTGCCCCTTTTTCTTCATTTATGATTTTCCAGGTACTTTTTATTTTTGTTTTCTGAATTACTAATAATTCTATTACAGTGAATCCGTTTGGCCGCTATGATCACTTTAGACAAAATTTTGCAGTATTTTTTGTAAAATATTTTGAGACAATGGTTATTAATAAGTCTACATAATAGAAAAAGTTCCTTTTTTCCTATTACATGAAACCCTTATTCCTTTTGTTATCCATTGATTCTTTCTGGCATAGTCTTTTCTTTTCTTTCTTTT
>Ga0131853_10016415_pt1 | contig 13512 bp, 3 predicted proteins | sample TergutLab28metaG_FD_92764 | JGI IMG/M metagenome (GOLD analysis project Ga0131853, IMG submission 92764) | Labiotermes labralis P1 segment gut microbial communities from Petit-Saut dam, French Guiana - Lab288 P1 (version 2) (version 2) | ecosystem: Host-associated > Arthropoda: Insects >... | reverse complement strand
TACGTTCTTGGTTACTACTAAATAAAATTGTATTACTCATATCTCCTAGCCTTTACCTATGACGTCCCGCCGTGTTTCAGTGACGTAAATCAATGTAACGAATTTCAGTCTCAACACAAGTCTGTCAGTTGTGCTGGGGCTCATATATACACTTCACTTATTTATGTCGTTGACACACAAAAGTATGTCACTTTTCAAGATTGTTAATGCCCGTCAGGCCTATTCTACAGACCGATTCAAAAACACAAAGAGGATGATAACAAAATACAAAACGAATACATATAAGCATTTTTAATTAACAATGTAACTTGAAATGATTGACACCAACATGTGTTAAACTCAAAGTGACAAATATGTCACCAGTGACACTAATAGAGTTGTTCGTTACATCTATTTGTATCTTATCGCTTGGAATTGGGTACCAAATTTGTTCATGTGCTTACAGCTCTGTTGTTAGTTCATTGCAGATAAAATCTGCTGTGAGTAAAGCCAATTAATAGTAGGGATGTTACACAGACCAACGGAATAAATACGTGTTTTGATGCGCGTGTTAAACCTCATCAATATTATAGGGTATTCTTACTTTTCATCAAATTCATGCCAACGTGGAAAATAATTGAAATTGTCACTCCCGCCTTAAATGACATTGCGTTTTGTTAATTGGTACTTTTGGCCAAACATTTTATTGTAAAATGGATTTCGCCTCTTTTAAAGCAGAGCTTCAGACAGTGAATAGGAAATATAAATAAGTTTAAAATTGTTATCCCGCTCATACAAATTTTAATCTAGATCCACGAATTCGTTATCATGATCCAGAGCTGGGGGATAATGAAGTTATTGGAGGCGCTTTGTCTTCTGCCCGAAACACAGGAAAGTTTCAGGTAATATGGAAAACCTTGATGCTACTCGCAAGTTGAAAATTTTCCAGACAGTAACAGTAGGATTATGTTTGTACGGCGTATGTCGTGGAGAGGGCTGAGGGTTTATTGAAGGATTGAGCTTCGGAAATTGAGTTTAGACGGCATAAGGAAATGCCCCTGACTCAATTTTCTCTAGGATGTTCACAGGTGCCCCTTCCCAGACGTACTTCGAAGAAACACTGAATGCATTTGGATTCCGATATTCACGTATCGTTCCTTAAATGTAAAATAATAAGGGGTGTTCGTCCAGCTTCATTGAAGAATGGGTTGAAATGTGAATTTGATGTTTGTTGGACCGTGCATCATTGTGATAACTGAAGAATAAAAACCAACTAGATGCCACTTATTATTTTATTGTACTTCTTATAGGATAAACATATTTCGGGCATTACTATGCCTATCATCAGGAGATCGCGACTGATGATGGGCATAGTAATGCCCGAAATATGTTGAGCCTATAAGAAGTACAATAAAATAATAAGTGGCATCTAGTTGGTTTTTATTCATCAGTTCTTCAGATTGAAATGTCTTTGCAACAAGTCTATCTGGTTTTGACTGGAGAATTGCTTTACTAGGCCAACAAATGTGGACAGATATGATAAGATATACAGAACGTGTCAATAATTCAGCTGTGTACAAAGGGACAACTTATACTTAGGTATTTTTCAAGGACTTTTCACATTATACATTAAAATAAAGATGTGTAAACCCTTATCCTGCTAAGGTGGAGAATATGGTGAGCTCCTAATAATGCCAGCAAATGGATAATGGGATTTAACTCGGCATTAAAATTGTGAAAGACGGCAGGATGGATGTGCTAGAGCAAGGGCCGTTTTTTTTCGGAATTGCACCACACAAGCCTGGGTTCAACCACAAGCCAACCCATGTAGGATTTCTGGGGGGACACAGTAGAAGTGTGACGGATTCATCTCCCCATCAAGCCTCCCGAAGTACTTGAGTGTCCCCTCTAAACTTCATTCCACCAATGCTCTATGCACATTCATTCATCCATCACCTACCTTGTATAAATATGGGAGTTCACAGCGTCGTTAATAACACGTTTATGAGAGGCGAAACTGAGTCCAGATTGTAAATAGATCGGGCTTCATTCGGGCTGGAGCGTCGGGCCTTGATAGGGTAACAAATCTGAAGGTAAACTAACTATCGTGTCTGGTAAAATTCTAAGTTTCAACATATAGTTTTGGAATGGAATTGCACTGACTATGAAACGAACAAACGGAAATGATCTCCTTATGAAGTGTTAATTTTTATGTACGAAGTGCAAGTCCCTGTCACCACGCCATGGCACGCCCTTAGGTTGCAGATGGAGGAACGGCCTCCAGATATGGTGGGTTGCTGTCAATATATTGAATAAGCAGTCTTCGACAGCCGATAAGGAGTGATCTTCCAGCTTGGGGGTCGGGCGAGGTTCTTGCCACTACTCACCGTCAAAACCTATAACGTTACAAAACATTTCACAAGACTCGGACTTGGGCTGACTCTGCTGTACGACGTGAAGGAGGTATACAGGGATCTGGTGGAGAGACCGGAGGGCAAGAGACCACTTGAAAGACCTAGATGGAGAGGGGGGTTAATATTAAAATGGATCTTCAGGAAGCGGGATGGAGGGCATAGACTGGATTGATACGACTCAAGATAGGGACATGTGGCGGGCTGTTGAGAAAGCGGTAATGAACTTCCGGGTTTAATAATATGTGGGGAATATCTTGGCCAGCTGAGAACCTGTTAGCTTCTCAGGAATGACTCTGCTCCATGGATGTAGCTAGTTAAGTACAAATAGGTACTAAGAAAGAACAACGCCGCCAAGATCCTGACTGCAAAGTTTTTACTGCCTGGAAGAGAGCAGTTGATTCTGCAGGCTCCACGTCGTCTAGACATCAGCAGTCCATAAGGTCTCCCTGTCTCAGCGTCTCCCTGAGGCTTGACATGTCTGCAAATTGCTTCCTCAGGGACTTCCTAATGATGCTGCCTGGCAAGGGATGAAATTAGTCTGTTCTGTGGCGTACTGTCTCCTGACTGAACCCAGCCTGCCAGTAGACACTGGTCTTTCGAAAGATGAATGCTTTTTAATTTCACACAGACAACACCTTAAGGCCCGGCGCTCGTACGCGTTGATAAAGAAAAGTTTCACGTGTAATTTCAAAGTTTTCGTTTCGTCGTAACCGGAAGCCAAACCCGGGAACTGAAAAGTTAATTGGTTTTGCTGGGCGAATAAAAGACTTCTGAACTAAGTTTTTTTTCATATATTATAAAATCAGGTGATCTTTTAACCTTTCAAGGAGGGTACGTGTCTGTTGTGTACAAGAACTCAGTCCTACCGCGCAGTAAACGCTCTCCACCTCGCTTATATAGAAAATCAATCATTTGGTGTTATATAAAACAAAAGTCGCTGTAGTTTCCGAGATCCATACACACCACATAAACACAATGTGAGCACCATACAGAAATTTGAATGTTAAACTTGGTGGTGCATAAAGTATGGGTGTGAAACTTGGTCGCTGATAATGAGGGAGGAAAGTAGGCCGAGGGTGTTTGAGAATACGGCGTTGAGGAGAATATTTGGGCCTAAGAGGGACGAGGTAACAGGGGAGTGGAAGAAAACTATATAATGAGGAGCTTAATGATCTGTACTCCCCACCAAATATTTTGCGTGTGACAAAATCGAGAAGAATGAAATGGGCAGGGCATGTAGCGCGTACGGGGAGGGGAGGGGAGGGGCGTGTACAGGATTTTGGTAGGGAAGCGTGAGGAAAGGAGACCGCTGGGGAGACCCAGATGTAGATGGGAGGATAATATTAAGATGGATCTCCAGGAAGTGAGGGTAGGGACTGGATTGAGCTGGCTAAGGATATGGACAGGTGGCAGACACTTGTGAATACGGTAATGAACCTTCGGATTTCATAACATGCGGGGAATCTCTTGACTACTTGCAAACCGGTTAGCTTCTCAAGAAGGACTCTGCTCCATGGATTAAGTTAGTAAGTAAGTATGTAATTAAGTAAGTAAGTAAGGTGCATAAAGTAACCTCTATGCTTTAAAGGGTTACGGGAAAATAACACCGCGCGAGTTAAGCAATGACAGTACGGACTGTATGAAATTAAATGGCAGGATCTTCACGGCTTCTAAGATGCAGGTAGTGAAGGTGTCCACAGTGAGTGCAGGTAAGAGGTAACGTTCATATTTCGTCTATGTTTTCTCTAGGAAAACTTAGGATACAGAATTAATAGAAAGGCTAGTAGGTTCAAGTGGAATTCTCAGTGTACAGACGGTAAAACGTCCTGACGATCCGGGCCTAGAAATCCGATTTTATAAATAAAAATTCGAAATGTAACAAATATGTATTAAAAGCCGATACGATTTCCGATTACGTAGTTGAAAAAGTCGCTAATTTTATTAAGAATAATTGCCATGAATTGACTCCACGTATCTTACGTTATAATGCAAAATCTCTTGTTTACAAGCTAACAGTGTCCCAGGTGGTCAAGACATTTAATTTCTTATACAAAACCCTAGGTCCACAACCGTGCGCACGCGGTTCTTACACTGAAGTAGATTATTCCAATATGCAGACTGTATTCTATTCATTTTGGAACGATTAATATGTTTTTATTCCATCTACGTCTAGGTCAGACAAGTAATGTAATTTCTTACGGTTTTCCAATGAAATAGGACTAAGGTACATTTCGAATCATTACATTGAATTTAATAATTCAATATAATAATTTAAAGTATGCCATAATCCCTCTGGGCCTTCATGGCCTGTTCTGGGGTGAGCGTTACCTTTTTATATTGAATTTAATAAAGAAGAATTTAAATCTATAATTTCAGCATATTTCACCTTTTAAAGCCTACTGTTTACGTGATGCACCAACAGTTTAACATTCAACAACTGTACGCTCTGCCCACACTGCATTTATGTGTTTTGTTTTTATCTAAGAACAAACAGCGAATTGTGCCACTTACAGCTTAAACTGATTGGTTTTTATAACCGAGACGAAAAGTGTTTACAGCGCGGTACGAACTGGGTCTTTAAATACAGCGTTCTGCTCTTCGTCTTTAAAAGTTTGAAATGATCTTTTTAAGACATGAATGCGTCACCTGTCAAATACACAAGAATATAACTAAGAACTGCGCTCTTCAGGGTTATTACGCAGCAAATAGTGGTAATTCCTTACCGACGTTATGTGACAACCTGTCGGCCACATCTTCAAGGTTGTACCGAAAAGCTTATATGGAATTAGAACTCAGCGCTGCGTAGTAACCAAGAAGATTTAAAGCAGTCCCGTTACAGGCCCAGAGGGTTCCAGGAAGTTAAGGTTGCCAGATTTTATGACAACGGCACAGGATGGTGGTAAGGTTGTCAGCCTTACACACCGGCCGCCTTTACCCCCAGGAAATGCTCCTGGTAATCCTTCCTGTTAGAGGCTGAGTCGACCCAGAGACATAGTGCGATCGGAAGGATTTTATGCGAATGAAAAATTCCAATGTTACCAGCTGGGATCGAACTAGCGACCTTCCGATTTGTAGCACAGCACCTTAACCACTGTGTCACCGCGGCTCCCTAACCAAGAAGAGTGCAGTTCTCAAATACTTCGCATTGTGGAAGCCTGGAATCACGCAAGAATAGGATCAAGATGCCCTCCTTTGAATTTAAACTGGCATTTCAAATATAACAAACGCTAAGGTCTTATGACTGGGTTAATTTTTACATTTGCTGTAAGGAATAATTTTCTGTAGCTGCGATATATTTCTTTCAACTGGCTTGTGAAATGTTTTCGCGCGGTTCCTGAACCTTCGCTTACAGTAAGGAGAGGTGTTATTCGCAGACACTTGTCGCTTTCGGACCATATTACGGTGACTCGGTGGGGATCTAATAGAGTAATTTGGGACTCAAGAGTCCCCAAACCCCCTAATTACACATTTTCTTCTTAGCACGAGCGATGTACTCTCTGGGGAACAATGACGAAACAAAATAAAAAAGAGAAAGAATCTGAAAAAGTGCAGCAAGAGAAACACACACACTTGATGGACAGTTTGGACATTACCTCTGCCATTCGATGTCTCCCAAGTGGATAATAGCATTTGAAAGGCCTTCGTAAAGGAGGCTGGAGTTACAAGAACAACAGAAATTTCATGGTCTTGTGTAAGACATAAAAACGAAGCGTAACTGTGTCAAGTGCTTGTGTTTAAGGAAGTATGATGCAAATGCTTGAAGTTCCAGACAATTGGCTCTCTGAAAGGGGGTCAAAATTTGTGACCCGCAGCAATATTGGCACAGTCATTCTAATTCCTTCTCTAAGGTCACTCGGGTGAAAGAACCTTACTTTCTTTCTCGTTTCGGTTAACAAATGTGATTCATCTAGGGTAACACTGCACTGGTATAAAGTCTATAAACCTGGAGCTTCATTCTGAAAACATTTAGATTATTTTTTCCAGAAAAGTCCAAAATATAAAAATTTGATAATTGATAGTATTTAAATGACATAATGCTATGTTCAGCTTAAAAATATTAAAATATTTAAGCATTTATTTATTATATTTACTCCAAAGTTTAGCCAGTAATTTAAACCGTATGTTAATTATATTTTTAATTTATCAACCAGTTTCTTATTTGAAACTTAATGCATTTCTTACTGAATATAAGGTTCGAAAATTTTAAGCCGTTTAAATTCCTCTTCACATTTTCAGAGGAATTTGGTCGCTGACCTCGAATTAACAACTGTACCAAATCTAAGATGTCCCCTAAGGAGGGCTAAAACGAAAAATGACGAAGGAAATCCCATAGGTCTGCCAACTTTCCTACATATTTGGGTATTGTCCATCGTGTTAGGTTTATTACATTGCACTGTTATGTAACAGACATCAAGATTAGAATGTCCCCCCCCCCTTATGAACGTGAACAAGAAATCGTGACCTATTTTTAAAAGCTTACTGTATTATAAACTGCAGAGTATCGAAAATGCCCATAGAAAATTTTTATATTATTGTTATACAAAATCTTCACTATCTTTTTCATTCGACTGCATAACTTTAGGCTTCACAAATATAATTCCTCCTCGAGTAGCCGTAGGGGAGTAAAATAGGCGAATTTAAGAGCTTCGGAGGATGCAGTTGACATCGGCGTAAACTAGAAGTACGCAGGTTGTTGGTACAATATCTCATGGGAAGAAAACTTGCTTAGATGGAAGGGTAGCATTCAGATGTATCTTAACATTCATTCCTTCATTCATTTTTGACTTAACATTGAATTAACGCTATCGAGCGATAATGTCAGATCGTAAGGCATAGAGTCCATATGTTCCATTAATCCTTCCGATTCCAGTAGTTACTGTGTGTAACACCAGGTTTATCCTTCGTAAATTACACATTATATCCACATAGTGCATTTATAATCATGTCTTGTGTATGATTATTAGGATGGATCTCCAGGAGGTGGGATGTGGGTATATGGACTGGACTGGGCTGGCCCAGGATAGGGACAGGTGGCGGAGGCTTGTGAGTGCGGTAATGAACCTTCGGGTTCCGTGAAATGCGGGGAATTTCTTGACTAGCTGCAAACCAATTAGCTTCTCAAGAATCACTCTGCACCATGGAGTAAGTAAGTAAGTCTTATGTATGATTCTTGCAATAAATAGGACCATTCCATACATGGCATTAAATTTTGGGTTTTACAACAGAGAAGTTGTGTGTTTACTGCGTGGCATGGACTCAGCATTTAAATATAATTAATATTAAATTCAGCACTGAAAGTTTTGAGCAAGTAAATTACACGTGAAGTTTAGCACATGCAGGTAACATTCCACAGAGCTTGAGTCTTCACTTTTTTGCTATAGCTGTTAAATATCTTATACTTTCCGAAACACATAGTTGAACATTTATGGTAGACAATTTTTTGTTTCAATTTATATTTCTGTTAATAGCATTAGACGTGTGATATTGACAGTACCTGCTCGTACTTGTCAATATATTTTAATAAAGGTAAAGGTAAAGTGATACCGTTACAGGCCCGGTGTGGCCCAGGGGGTGGGTAGAGGTATAGCTCTACTCTTCCATGACCGCGACACTAGAAGGGGTGAGTGGTCATCAGCACGCTCCGGCCGCACTTTACCCCCGGGAAAGACCGGGTACCCATTTTACAGGAGCCTGGGTGGGCCCCAGGGCCGGTTTGGACGTGCGGAAAATATCTCCTCCACCGGGATTCGATCCCGGACCGTCCAGCCCGTAATCAGTCGCTATACTGACTGAGCTACCGGGCCCACCAATATATTTTAATAAAAAAGCAAAAAGATTGCTTATATTTGATAAAATAATAATAATAATAAAACTATTAACATTTTTACACTAAGGATTAGCATACTAATTAAAATTACACTCTAAATAGAGAAAAACATCGCAGATTTTAAAATAAAATAAACCGTCTGTGCGAGTGGGTAGAGACAGTAGAGGCAGCATGGCTGGAGCTGTTTCTGGACACGCCACTCACATTCATTTGCATTTGACCGCAAAATACATCGCTTTTGTATGTTTTCAGGCAGAGAATTGCTGTTAAACCACAAGTACGATGTCAGGCATTCTTTTCTGTAGCAGAACACACGCACTGCTGATCTTACATTTTCACCTGCTGGCAAAATAACTCCCGTTACGTGCGTGCTTGCGTGTTACATATGCAGCAAGTGTCCAAGCCTTTGCTGTCACAAAAGCATAGAAACAAATGTAAATTTACACGGTAGCACTTGGACATTCTTCAGTGTGCCGGGTCAGTACAGGTTATTTTTTATAATGTGTTCTGTGTATTTTTTTTTAATGTGTAACTTAGGGCAGTTTCCCTGCTACATGTAAAGCTAGAAAATCCTGCCAAACGGGCTGGAACACACTCACATATATTTCGTCGACTTCCTGGCAGACTCGATGGCAATTTAGTCTATGGAAGCGGAAGTGCAAAACAGTATATCTTTCAGGGTCCAGGCTCTAAAACAATTTGATACTGATGGCCTGTCTACATGCCTTACAGAAATCAGAAGAGAAGGATCACGATGCAGTGACGTGCCGTGCGCCGTGCTTGTTCACTCAACGTGCTTGAATTTAATGCGGGTTTAGGAAATTTTATCAACCGAGGTAGGGTTTAATGGCCGTGGTCTCTGTATCTATTTATGTGGCACCACAGGTCAGTACGACAGAAGACCATAAGTTTCTCTAGTTTTTGAATGTCGTTTGTAGATATTTGCTAAGACTTTTGGACTTTGGTTCTTCAATCGCAAGGTCTAGACACCCCCCCCCCCAAAAAAAATCCGAAAAGTGGGATCTTCATAAGTGGACCCTGTGTTAGAGCGCTAAAATAATATATGCCTTGGAGCGTGCAGGTAACCTGATAAAAACCGTCTGTCTATTTGAAGCAAATTCTGATCTATTTCCCACAGCTTCCATGACCAAAATGTATCCTAATTATCAACAAAAATGCGGACTCGTTTATTAAACACCAGACAGTAAGTATATTATTAGCTGTCCTTGAATGTATGCATACGTGATTCTGCCATGAAAATTTCCACATAAGAACGAGCGAAATGCCCTTTCCTCTCCAGGGATGCGGTTCAGTTTCCTTGTCAATATCGTTAATTACGTGCTGAAATTGATTTAAGAAATTTGAATTTACTTGTTTAATGAAAATAAAACAGCAATTTTTAAATAAAAAGTTCCAATACATAAATGAAGAAAGAGCATATAATTAAATAATCAACTTTAATAATATCACAGATTCAAAAATAGTTTTTAAATTTTCGTAAAAAGCAAAATTCAAGTGGGAAAATGTAGTGATAAAAACGGTGCAAGGTCTAGAGGAAATGAGATAAGAGAAACTGTTAATAGAAACTAATTACTATTTATGAATACGTACAAATTTAGACGAGGTGAACAACAGACAATATAATAATTAGTATAGATACATTTTAGCCATTAGTATTAAAAATAACGGTTGTGTAACGGCAAGAAATAATTGTCAACAGTTACATCCAAAGATGTAGAGAAAACTCAAATAATAAATTTTAAATTTTAAAAGAAAACCAAATTGGAATGAGGATTCTTTTCGATTGCAGAATGTCTACCGCAGTGCTTACACATCGCTGTAAGAACCGTGGCGTTTGTGCCGATTAGTTTTATCATATCTTCGGATATTCGCTGCTCGACTTGCCCTCAGAGACAGTACAACGACATAATCATCAACAGTGTTACGTTTGTATTTCTGCATAGAGAAAGCCTTCCGTTTTACGATCTAATTGGTGTGGAATGTGGGATCGGAAAAGCCAGTTCGTCGGGTGTTTGATGTTCGCTTTATAGCCTATAGGCTAGAATATAAATGAGAAGTTGGGAATCCAAATAACCGCATATGAATAACGTTTTAGCACAAAAAAACCATGTGTAGTATCACTTTGAAAACGAATAAGAAAGAAAATCATAAGAAAATATTTCAAGGCGCCGAAAGATTCTGACGCTTAACCTTTTGGCGCCGGAATTATTTTTTTAAATTTTAGCACAACCTATATATAAAATGTGAATAATACAGGAACCAAATACTTTAGAATTATGAAACAAACTGAATTTTGTAGAGAAAATAACGGAGAGTATACACCATGTTTAAAATATTCAATACCTATATTTGTTGAATAAATATATAAAATGCAACTTTAGAGGTTAGCGGTGCCGTACGACCACTGTAGTTGACATTAGGCGTCAAAAGGTTAAAGAAGGGTGACCTGTACTGTAGGTCAGGTTAGTCTGTGTTGTCGCTCTGTAGATGTAGTTCCTTAGGCTATAGCTGCCACCAGAGAACCACAGTGCAATATGTTATCCAAATATGAAATTAAAATTTTACACAAATGATTCGAAATTGCTGTCCACGAATACCTCAGCAGGTTCGTATGATCGTCTTCAGAGGCGAAGATACTCGGGGTGCTTGACCCTGAATGTGGTGCTGCAAACGTCGAAGGCGTTGTGGTAGGGACAGACCTGATACAAGAATTGGTCTTCAGTTGTGCGAACTTTTTCCACTACCGACCAATCATCTCTCGTAATACCCTAAGTTCGGGTCTGCTGACGCACGGATCTATTCACTGGGTGTCGGGTGTCGTAGGGTTTACTGCACTCATAGATTTGCTAAGTGCTGTGGTGTTTGTGTCCTTTGCTTTGTGTTTGGGTCTTATTATTTTCTAAACAACTCTTTCCCTTCATAACTATTCCTCCTCTCACATTTTTCGATATCCCATAATTACATAAACTGATATTCTGGCGAACAGAAGTGGTGTAGATTGATTGTTAATACGTTTTCACATCGGCTTTATTTTTCGCAAATACTACTGCAATGTACAGGGTTATTCCAAATGATTGTCGGGGTTTTAACAACCTCGTTCTCCAGATGCAACCCCATGTGATTTCTTTCTATGGGGTTACGTCAAGGATCAGGTTTATGTTCCTCCCCTTCCCGCAAGTATCCCGGAACTGAAGGTACGAATCAGAACCTCCATTGAAACCATCACCGCTGACATGCTACAAACAGTTTGGAACGAATTCGATTATCGTGTTGATGTTTGTAGAATCACAAAAATGCATATATTGAGCACCTGTAAGGTATGTAACAAACATTTGGAGTGTTGTTCTATTAAATAGAAAAACACATATACTCCTATCTCAACTGTATTGTGTATGACAAGCTGTTAAAACCCCGACAATCATGGCCCTGTATTATGTCATAACCACAAAAATATAGCATTTGTTGGATGATTGTTTCTATATAATCTGAAATATAAGCGATAGAGACTCACGAGGCTGTGTGGACCCCGTTCCAGAACCACTACTACTCCGAAAATCTGGTAGCGCCGGGGATCGAACCCGGGACCTCTGTATCTGTAGCCAGAAACTCTGACCACTAGACCACAGAGGCGGTCGGTGATGGACAGTAAGTCTGTCCGAAACATGTAGAGTTGTATATCGAATTAAAGTTGAGAAATTGTGCATTTTGTTGGCTTCTGTTGTACGAAAAGTGAATACATTGTAACGCGGGACGCAGTAGAGGGCAAGCCATCGTGCTGAATCCTTCCCTGTCATCGACAAATATTGCCGCCGTCGCACATGCCACACCGCGCGACGTTTTCGTCAGCTGTCACTTCTAACTATACTCACTCGCCTCACTTCATTAGTGTCAAATAAACACTTCTCTGACATCCTTCTAATTTGCCTTAGAACTTTCCCCTGACTGCTATATTCCGTTCGCCAACTTCATTCCTCGAAAAGAAAGAGACGCTATGCCTTCAAAATCCTAAAGAGAGGTGATAAAGAAGAACGAGGAAGACAGGTACATCGTTTTTGCAAGGAAATAGACAAATGTACTGCTATGATTTTTCCCTCGTATTGCCCGCGCGTCCTTTTCGGAATAAAATTTGGACACAAAGGAAGATACTGAAGTTATGGGAAATGCACGATTTTGAAAGGAGACAAGATGGTACTGTCGGTACAGTGGTTTTTTTTTTCCGATTTGGAGGAATTTGGTTTGGATTCTTGGAAAGGGAAAGAATTTGTCTGTCTTCCTGAAGGACCTTACCGACTCTTTGACCCACACAGCCTCCTACTTGGTAGTTAATGGGACTCCTCTCTCAGGGGAAGTGGCCGAGATCTAATTAAAATTAAGGTATACAAAATCTGACTCCCCTATGTGTCTTACGGGAACAGATAGGGACAAATTTACTTTTTCTTCACTGTAGCTACATTTTTATCAGACTTTAAAATATTGACTCACACACTATATATATATATGTCTAATTATTAATAGCATTTTTAGAAGGATGTTGTCTGTAGACAACTTGTTGGAAAATTACAAGTGTGTGAATGATCAGTGTGGCGGACACACTAGGATGTGGATTTGCAGGACGGACACAAGTCATCAGCAGCACCGACCTGGTCATGCATAGTGGGCTAGCTCGCGTGTATTGGTGCTGTCGGTGTGCTGTGCTACATCCGTGGCTGAATTATTTTTGAATGAACACCGTGACCGAAAGTAACCTGCTGCTGCTGCTGCCGCTACTATTACTACTGATATTAATATTTTATTTCTTGTCACGTACAGATTAGGGCTGATTAATGAAACGCAACGCAACACAACGAAACGCTAAACGTACGAGTAACTGAACATTATTAACATTGATTGCTGCAGAACAGAGAAGTGATGTTAGGCGCTGTGGTTTGTGTAAATGATATTGAATACGATTGAACATTTCAGAACTTGCTCTACTGACATTCCCATATTACGTTTCGTTTTCATTTTACTAACTGATAATTTCACTGTTTTAGAATTAACCTTTTGACGCCTAATGTCAACTATAGTGGTCGTACCGCACCGCTAGCCTCTAAAGTTGCATTTTATATATTTATTCAACAAATATAGGTACTGAATATTTTAAATATTGTATATACTCTCCGTTTTTTCTCTTAAAAATGCAGTTTGTTTCATAATTCTAACGTATTTGGTTCCTGTATTATTCACATTTTATATACAGGGTGTGCTAAAATTAAAAAAAAATAATTCCGG
>Ga0131853_10016414_pt1 | contig 13512 bp, 10 predicted proteins | sample TergutLab28metaG_FD_92764 | JGI IMG/M metagenome (GOLD analysis project Ga0131853, IMG submission 92764) | Labiotermes labralis P1 segment gut microbial communities from Petit-Saut dam, French Guiana - Lab288 P1 (version 2) (version 2) | ecosystem: Host-associated > Arthropoda: Insects >... | reverse complement strand
GCCGCCATTTCTATGGCCTGATAGACCAGTTGTGTACCTGAGCCTCCCCAGTTACTATCTCTGATGGGAATTGAGTCCCCATTCACCATTTGTCCACCCCATAGATTAGGTTTTATACTGGCTCTACTCCTGGTCCCATGAGCTGTGGGTACCTAGTCATTATTAAGACCACATTTTGAAGTATGAAGGAGAAAACAAATGCACAACCATAGATCTTTTGTAACGAGTTATCACATTTGCCCTGAGAGCTAGTGGCTGGAACAGTGGACTGATCTCACAAAGGTATAAGCTAAAATGTTGAGGTCCATAGGTCAGCTGTCATGCATGTACGAGCCACATGCCTGCCATTTGACATGCTTCCATAATGTATGTATACTACTCCACAGCCTGTTTTTTTTGATATTTCTTTGTTCTTAGAGCAAGTCAAACATTAATTTCCTCTACTGGAGTGGTGCTGCCATGTGGTTATTTTGTGTTGTGTTGTATTATATGTTTTATAGTACACTGTTTCTTCGGCCTTTGCATGTACCTCACAGAGAATCAAGTCTGCCTCTGTGTCTACTGTAACTGTGGTGACCAGGACATGACTACTTATACAAGGGTATTGTGTAAGGCAAATGGTCTTGCTGTATTTGAGAAAACTGCTTCAGGAGAGGGCATAAGATTTTGAACTTCTCTGCAAACTGTAATTTATGACATGTATGAATTGAAATTGTAAAGAGTGTACTGCTTGTAACCTGTATTTAGAGGCTAGAATGTAGAAAGTTTTCTTTGCAAGAGACTTGGTCCCAGACGACTACATTTTGTGTGATGGAACCTAATGTTTTCAGCATAGGTATTGGATTTTTTCCCCTTACATACAAAAATGCATCATTTCATATACACCAAGCATAAAGCACCAGATAACGGTGAGGTTCACAGGGAAATCCAAAGTGTTGGGTGGAACTTGCTTCATGTCACCCTTCAGGCACCTAGAGTATGGAGGTGCTCCAAGATTTTTGGAAAATTATGTGCACGTACTCCTGCTTTAAATCTTTGTGGTTCTTTACTACCTGCATTCATTTTCAAAACACTTTTGTATTTGGTTTGACATTCCAAATAAACAGTGATTGTTTTCCTAAACAGAATTAATGAGTTAGTCTCTGTAATGGAGTGTTGGTGTATTTTCAATTTGGTACAAACTGATTTTTTAAATATTCATACTTGGAAGATGTGTATATTGATATTTAGTTCATTTTGTACTTTCCCCAACAGACCATCAGTGGTATTGGTAAGAAGACCAGATTGGACAACACATCATCTTCACAACTTCCATCAGAAAATGAGGACCTAGACCAAGTTGAACAAACGGAAGCAATGAGAGAAACACCATATGGCATTATGGCCTCTGAACGTCAGCCTGTCCTGTTGGAGGGTGGAACCTTAAGATCATATCAGCTTGATGGACTGGATTGGCTTAAGGTTTATAGATTTTATATCACACTTCCTATGCCAGAGTTTCTTACAATAGGGACATACTATGATCTATACACAGAATAGACTCTTTTAGAGGTGCACTGAAAAAAAAAAAACTAACTTGCACCTATCTTCATTGGACAACACTTTAGGAGAGAACTTAGGCATGAGCCATGTCTTTGTGAAGTCAAATGTATGTTAGCAACACTGCTTACTGACTAAGAGAATGCATTCAGCACTTTCTGGTAGCTAAACAAGGTACTTAATCACTTACTCCATGGAGCAGAGTCCTTCTTGAGAAGCTAACCAGTTTGCAGCTAGTCAAGAAATTCCCCGCATTTTATGGAACCCGGAGGTTCATTACCGCACTCACAAGCGTTCGCCATCTGTCCCTATCCTGAGCCAGCTCGATCCAATCCATACCCCCACATCCCACTTCCTGAAGATCAATCTTAATATTATCCTCCCATCTGCATCTGGGTCTCCCCAGTGGTGTTGTTCACTCAGGTTTCCCCTCCCCCATATGTGCCACATGCCCCGCCCATCTCATTCTTATTGATTTGATCATTCGCACAATATTGGGTGAGCAGTACAGATCATTAAGTTCCTCATTATATAGTTTCCTCCACTCCCCTGTTACCTCATCCCTCTTAGGCCAAAATATTCTCCTCAACACCCTATTCTCAAACACCCTCAGCCTACATTCCTCCCTTAATGTCAGCGACCATGTTTCACACCCATATAAAACAAGCTATACAAGGTACTAACCCATTAATAAGATAAAAAACTTATTCTTTTTTGGTGGCTCCTTATTTCTCTTCTTCCAACTACCGTAGGTTCCTTTCATTAGTTGTGTAACCCCTTCCTTTAGTAAACATTTTAAAACACCTTTAACAGTCAGCCTCTTGTGCATGCAAACTACCTGAATCTTATTTGTTCCAGTAAAGTTGTCATGAGCCACACCAGTGATGTGTCTGTGAGCTGCAATATGACCACCCCCTGGTGTATGGATTTTACATAACAGTTGATGACAAATGCTTTGGTGATTTTGATGATTCTGTAGATATTTCTACTTTATTTTGACATTTTGTAAAATGACAAAGTAAGACTGTGTAGTGCCGAAGCCGAGCGGTATGCTTGGGCGAGTCTACTACGGCTGTTGTGAGGCTTATCCTGGAATTCCCATGGGGTCAGGGAATAAATGGTAGCGGTTATCCTAAGCTGGAGGCTTCATGACTATCTAGGTACCCCTGGGAACTAGGGGACTCTTGGTTCAGTGAGTGACAAACTGCGTAACTAACTTAACATTTAAGTCAATTGTCTTATATATATACATTAATATACATGTGAGTTATACAAGTCTGAAATGGTTTTCTCAAGTCCCTTAGTTATGCTGGATATGCTGTTACAAGTTAATAGCTCAATTAATCGTCACGCCACTATTCAATCCCAATCGGTAGTCGTAGAATTTAGAAAAGTATTTTGTTTTCGAAAGTGACTCGCTAAAATAAGCAATTTAATAATCGGTCAGTCCAGCTTACCTCCTGTTATCAGCCAGAATATGAAGTAGCCCAACATCACAACCGATGATATTTTATAAAGTATAACTATTCTTCAAGCAACAGAATAATGTCGGAATTGTAGACCAAAGCTTCAGTAAATCTTCTCTTAAGTGCGAGTCTTGCTAGTCTTCTGTGAGTCTTATGTTAACCTAATTTCCTTGGGATTTTATAGTGGCGTTGTGCAGACTCAGGAGTTTTTCTTAATACTTACATCATTTAACTAGGGCACGCATACCCCTCTCAACAAACAGTTATGAGGTAAGTTGCCCGACATTTCCTAGTTTCATCAACCAAAGTTTCGTTACAGCACATTCCAGATTTTACAAATAGGCCAAATGATTTCCAAATGTTGCATACATTACAGACTGGTTGATTGAAGAGGGCTATACAGGAAACCCTCACAAATGTGCAAGTAAACAGAATTACCCCTTAGATGTGAATTATATAATTATAAGTAAATTTTTGACAATTTTTGAACCCCAGAATGATGTAGTGAATAACAGTTATGTTTTTTGGAAATCCGAAGGACTTTAATAACTTCAGGACATAACAGGAGAGTGTATTGCTATTCCTTTATTAAGAAATACAGTGAAAGCCTCATAAGACTTTTGAATAAATTCAACAACTCAGGCTTATCAAGCGGGAAAATCTTAAAAGAGATAAGCCTGAAGATATGTTATTTTATAACTACATACTGGAATTGAGATTCTTTTATAGGATATTATTCCATATAAATTCTTCTTTCAGCGATTATCATGATCAAAGCACATTTTCAGGCTTCCTTCCTCAGTGACTCTGACACATTCTTGAACACAATGCTTATGCCTGTTTGTTTCAGTTGTTATATGAGAATGGTGTGAATGGCATCCTGGCAGATGAAATGGGACTTGGCAAAACACTTCAAGTTATTGCACTTTTCTGTCATCTGATTGAGATGAATGTGACAGGGCCATTTCTTGTTGTTGCTCCGCTGTCAACCCTACCTAACTGGCTGCTAGAATTTGAAAGATTTGCTCCACAGGTATGTTGTTATTTCTGTATGAAAGGAACTCACATTACAAGAGATGGTCTCCAGATGTTGAGGGTATCTGTGAATATATTGAATGAGCAGTCACTGGCACTTGTGTCATATCCCAGGGCAAAATAGTCTTAGAATTCACTGCTAAGAACCTGACTTATGAACAAATACACATATTTATTCCTTTACAGATATACTACTATGGGATTCTTTGTCCATGTGAGGCATTGTATAATAGTATAATTTACATGTATGTTTGTGGCTATGAATATTACTGACAGTGGGCCAATTGGTAGTGTGTTTTCAATGAACATGAAATATACAAACAGTCAACCAACTTTGCTCATACAGGATGTCCTGTTGAACACACTGATCTTGATCTGTAAGATTGCATGCTCGAAGTATGACATACCTTTGAAAAAGTACAGTGTGTGTTTATTAACATTTGTTACAAGGTTATATGTTGAAGTGTAGTTGCACTGTTTCTTGGAATTTTCTTCAGTATTTCTGCTTTTGTGTGGGCTCTCTAGCAACCAGGTCTTTCCATCTCGCTTTGTCTTCCCTGAACTCCTCCTCTGTTCTTCCTTCTGCCTGATAATTGTCCTAATCAGTTTTTTCCATCATATTGTTTGCGGCTGTCAGAATTTATTTTCTGAAACAAAGCTTAGCATAACTGAATATGGAAATATTCTGGGATATTTTGCCATGTCAACTGGTAAATAGTTTTTGATGTTTCAAACAATTGTAATTCCTTCATCTTGAAGGTCAGCTAACCAAAATGGATTGCTTGACCATGAAGTTGTTTGTAGTTAAGTTGTCAGTGTCATGTCGAAGAACATTATAATCATTTACCAGTTCACAAACCATCCAAGAAGCTGGGTGGGAGAAAAAAATCAGTTTCTGCATTAAGACAGATTCATGGAATTTGCTGCATAGTGAAATTCTAGGACCAATTCACAAGGAGATGTTTTCTTTATCAGGTACCTGTACTTCTCTTCCATGGAAATGAAAACAAGCGCCATGAAATGTATCCACTTCTGTGTAAGAAAGTAAAAGTAAACAATTTAGCTGTGTGTCCTGTTGTGTTGACATCATTTGAAATTCCACTGAGGGAAAAGATATTGTGTAAAATCAAGTGGACCTATATTGTCGTAGATGAGGGACATCGCCTGAAAAACTACAAGTCTATGCTGGCAAGGTATGGTGTTCATACACACACATACACACAGATTTTCTTGAAAATTTAAGATTTTGAAGGCGCGCTATCTTATGTTTGGGTAAATACAATATTTGATATAGAAATTATTTGTGTTTCTTCAGGTGGAAAGGGTATGAGGAAATTCATCATTTTGACTTCTGAATGCTGTTTTCCAGGGTGTGTTGATAACTGTGGTTGTGGGCCCAGCAGAGTAGGAATTTTGTCATATCCTTTTGTAAAATTTGACACCTACTTTCTGCACAACATTTTTATTTATTTATGTGCTGATATTTTCTCCAATTTGCTGTTAATTTTTCTGCTGGACGGAAATATTAAGTAAGGTTTGTATATTCATGTTTTGGCAGGGAGCTGAAGATGTATCGAACTGGGAACCGACTGCTGTTGACTGGTACTCCACTTCAGAATAATCTGTCTGAACTATGGTCATTGCTTCATTTCTTGCTGCCAGAAATCTTTGATGATTTGGCAGTGTTTGAGGCATGGTTTGATGTTTCTGAATTGCAGCAGTCTGATGGAAATGCGAAGATCATCCAGCAAGAAAAACAAAAAAATGTGTTGTCTGTGATGCACCAAGTAAGTGGTTGTTCCATAACAAGTATCTAAAATGCAGACTAGGAGTCTGAAACTATACCATAGATGGGTAGGTAGGTAGGTAGGTAGGTATTACAAGAGGCGATCTATTTTAAACACAGAGCACTTTGGCCGGTATGGGCCTTTTGTGCCTACCACACAGCAAATTGCTGGGTCAACTAAAGAGCCTTGAATCCTTGACTAGTCTCAGCAGTAAACTTACAAGTCTTGATGAAATTTTCTGCCCCAGTTTAGTAATACCAAACAATTGATATTTTCTGAGGTCTGATGATTCACATAGGTGTATAACATGTCAGGCAGTTTCCTCTTTCGATCCACAAAGCTTACAGTGGGGATTCCCAGTAAAGATCCTCATCCTGTGCATATTTTTCCTTAAGGTGCAATGTCCCATAAGTAGTCCCATCACTGTTCTCAAGTCATGCCTTCTCTGGCTCAAAATGTAGGTTGAATTGCCTTCAGAGGATCTTTCAGGCATCCCTTACTATGTCACAGACCGACGTGGCACATCCAGAAGCCAGTGTGCTCCACATCCAGCCATGCTTTCCACTTGGAGCACACCAGACTTCCTGAGATTCCACAAAAAGATTCTGGTACAGTGGGATTTTTCCATCATCTCCTTTACCAAACTGTTGGCTGTGTCATTGCCATGTATTCCTTTATATGCAGGCACCCAAATGAGTGTAACTTCATTCCATTTCACCTGTGCTACAAGATCTCTTTAGCAATCCTTGACTAAGTGAGTGCTTAAGCGACACAAAGAAAGGGCTTTTAAAACTGCTTGACTGTCAGTTTGAATCAATATTCTTTGAAGACTACAGGCTCTCTTTAGATTCTCACGGACACAAGCTTGTATCACAATAACTTCTGCATGAATAACAGTTCGGTATTTCCCCCAGCTAAGCTCTAAAGCTGTTTAAATTTTTCCCCATGTAGTCCGGCTCCAACTCCATCCTTTTTCTTGGAGCTATCAATATATTATATCATCTTCTCAGATCTAGAAGTTAAAACATTGCCTGACTCCTTTTTGACTTCTCAAGATGATCTGAAATGATCTTTAGCAGTATTCAGAAAGTAGGTAGTTGGAAGGCATATCTTTCAGTGTCCCTACTTCTGCTTCCTTGGTAATTCTGGAATATCCCAGATTGTTATACCTGTTAAGATCAGTCAATAGGATGCTAATGGTGCCTCTGCTTTAATGAAGATATGCATTGGGAGAAGGCCAAGAATCACATCCAAAGCTGCAGTCAGAGTACTTTGTAGTGTGTCTGTTGTTATTAAGCATGCTTGTTTTTGAACCCTTGCCTGGCAAATGTTGACTGCATGATCTTCAGTCGCCAGGTCACTGCGGCACTGCCTAAGTCTCACTATTGTCTCCAGATCACTGCTGCATAAGTGATAGATAATAGGTCTCACTACAGCAGTAGAGCAGCATATTTTGGATACAAACCTTAGAAGTCTTGCCACACACTGTCCTGACCAACATTAGGGAAACTGTACTGTAAGAACAGCATTCAGCTAAACACTTGTGATGTGACATACAGAAATATCTACATAAGAAATAAATGCCATTCATGTATTATTTTATTTTAATTTCACTTCAAATGCTACACCAAGCTGACCATAATTGTGATTTACTGCCATGTGAATCTCATATGTTATGGTGTCTTGTTTTGTAATATATGACATTGTTTCATTCTGGTGTACTGTCTATCACTTATGTTCAAAGGGGACTATTTTGAAATGAAAGGTGGCTTTCTCCTTGTAAATTCTCACTTACTGACCATTTACAATCATGTTTCCATCATATTTGACAATGAACAATCTCTGCAGTTGAAACATAATTCTAAGTATCAGTCACCTGTCTCTGTTTCCCTGCAATGTGAAAGGCTCCTAATTCTGTGTCTTGAAGCAGCTTATATTCATGCCCACCACCACCATTTTTTTCCTCCCCCCCTGATTGCTGCTGTTCAGCTGCATACTTTTCCACAGATTCTGGTACCCTTCCTTTTACGCCGTGTGAAAGCTGATGTTGCCCTCAACATTCCACCAAAGAAGGAACTGCTGGTATATGCACCCATGTCACCAGTACAACTGGAACTATACCGAGCAACAGTAGAACACAATTACAACAAGCTACTGAGGAAAACTGAGAAGGTAAGGCAGACCAGACACAGTTACCGTTCATGTCAGTTATATCATACTTATTTGCTCTTCCTTTGATCCAGTGAAGAACTGGAGGATTATATCATTACATTCCTTTCTTTCAACCACATTTTCACACATATAATTCTTGTAAAATTTCTACCCATTATGCACAAATGTGTGTCCTATGTATGCACAAATACTAAAGGTTAAGGAATGCCATTCCGTCACATACATATGTTCGTTTTCTTGCATATTTTTATTTTGTGTCTCATTATGGCATTGTAGATGTCGTGATGAATTTGAATGAAATTGGCCGTGACACAATTGAGGTACTGATGTGGAATTTTCCTCCATAGACTGAGGAAAATTATGAAAAGCCTTGAAGTCACTCATGTTGCAGCCAGAATTGAAATTGGACCACTCTCTTGTACAAGTCAGAAACATTACTGCTAGAACTGCTTGAAACAGCATGCTGTATGGAATGTGACACCATGTGGCTTGATAGATGGGTCAGCAATTTTATAGGAACCTTCTTACTTACTTGGTTCTAAAGATGGGGGCAGCACATTTGTCTGTAATGTTGGTACCTATCTACCAAACTACTTGGTGTTGTGACACAGAATGCAGTTCTCCTCCTCACCACTGTGAGAACCTCGAAACTAATAATGTTATTCTTTTCCTTGTAAATCAGTTTACTGTTTTATGACGGTCCTGTGAGCAGGACCATCTCCTAACTTTAATAATATTCATTCCATGCATTGTAAATGTATTTGTGTGTACCAACAAATGCACACCCAATGTTTAAAATATTACAAGTTATTTGTAAATGTAAGGCCTTCTACATGTTTCAGCAAGTGTTTTGTCATCTTCATGGAGACAGTGACACAAAGGAAATTATACATACATAAGGTTAAAATGTCATAAATTGCACAACCATCTGTATACATTGCTAGCAGTGATGTATTAGAGTATTTTTAACCATGAATATGTCGGCAGCATAATATTTATATCGCTATGTCTATAGCTGCTTATACTTATTGTGCACTATAAGTAATTTACTATGTTTTAATCTTATCTGTATATAATTTCTTTCGCTACATTGTCTCCCTGAAGATGACAAACACTCACCAAAATATGTAGGTGAGATTATATTTGCAATAACTTGCAAAATTGTACTTATCGTATGTGCTTTTGTTGGTGTATATAATGAAATATAGTAATGCTTCTAAAATTAGATCTCATGTTTCCATAGTTACAAACCCTTTGTGAACATCACAATCCAAACCAAACGTGTGACCTACTAAGTGTCCGTCAGAGTTTGAGGATTTTGTCAGCCTGTGTTCAGGAACACAAACAATGCATCTGATTCCTCAGGTGTTGTGAAACTAATTAAATATGACTTGATATTTCTTTGATGTGACTTGTCTGCAGTCATGCTGAGTTAGTTTTTTCGAGGGGTGGTGAATTGTATGAGCTGTGGGAGCCACACATCAGTAGGAAAATTAAGCAAGAACCAATAAGGCTCTTGTTTATGTTTCCTGGCTACTTTTTTTCGTTCGTCTATCTGCAGTAGGTTATTTTCAGTCAATTATGAGTCTCTGTTCTTTATGAATCTTTAAAATTGCTATTTGCTGTGAACCTCATGCGCATGCAAGCTACTTGAATATTATTATTATTTTAGAGGCAACTTGCATGAGTCGCTTGCAGCTCGTTGCTCATGATCTGCATTGTAGCCACTGTTGGTTTATTCAAACACTATTTCGTTGATCGAATGTTAACCAAATTAATCCCAACCTCAGCATTCTGTATGATGTCAGCCGCTTAATATTAAACAGGCTTGGTCTTGGTGGGAGTGTACAAAAATGTGAGAAAGTTACATAGAAGTGAAACTATAATAAAGATATGTGCCGCATGACAATGTTTCGGTCAACGACGGACCACATATACAACGCTGTTCCCATAAGATTATGATATTATAATACAATTTTATAGTATTATAATATAATACCATTGTGTTACAATTGCCTACAGTATTCAGTACAGTAACATGCTGTACAGGTTTATAATCTAGGAGCAATAGGCTATATATAGACTAGGTGTGTAGTAGGCTATACTATCTAGGTGTGTGTAAGTACACTGTATGATATACGCACAATGACAAAATCACCTAACAACACATTTCCCAGAACATATCCTCATCGTTAAGCGATGCACATCTGTAAACTGCATTGATTTGTATTCTTCATAATGTTGTTTTTTTGTCTGTTTATTTACATTTTTATTTTAGAATGTAGTCATTCCAGACCAAACAGATGGTAAACGAGCAAAGCGCAAGTGCAGAACTACAAAAAAATACGTGTTTGATTTTGAGGAAAATGAGGATGAGTTTGATGAGCATTCGAATGCAAGGTAATCCTGAAAGCTCTGGACTAACATATGTAGAGAGTGATGACAGTAATTTGTGCTTCGAGTCTGATGTTTATTGGACCATGCATCATTGTGATAGTTGAAGAATAAGAAAACCAACTTGTTATATTTACTTTACTTCTTAGATACTCAACATGTTTCGGGCATTAATGTGTCCATCTTCAGGAGTTTGTGACTATGTTGTTGAACTACCGCATTGGCTGTATTGTTCTTGGTTTGTTGTGTGTTAGAGTCAGGGTGCCCGAAACATGTTGAGTATCTAAGAAGTAAAGTAAATATAACAAGTGACATCTAGTTGGTTTTTTATTCTTCAGTTGTGCTTTGAAGTTTTAATAACTGGAAACACTTATCACATACACAAACTGTAAGTGTCTGGGTCTGCTGCGGGTTGAGAAACTTTTCCATTTATGACATTATACAGTGAAACCTGCTTAAGACAGCCCCACTTGAGAAGTTTACTTTATAAGACAGAGTAATTTAGTACCAAAGTTTTCCCATATGATTGAGCTGTATATTCACTTCATCGATGGATTTCCTGTCTAAGAAGCAAAAGTTATATATTCTCTCTTGCCTTCACATTACATATGTGTTTGCAGTTTTCATTCTGTAGAACAGGTAATTATTGAACATGTGATCAGAGTTGCTACTACATGGACAACCGGCATAAAGCATAAGCCACCGTCATTTCAAGAAAATTTGGACATTATAAACAAGTTAATGCCATTTAAAATGTTCCTCACAAAAAAGATTGCTGAAGAACTTGGCATTTTCATGTTGACTTGAAATACAAGACACCTCAGTCCATAAGGGAAGAGCTCAGCCAAAAGGAAGTAAAGTAGCAAAATATAGGAAAATAGAATCAGGATTTATGGAAATGTTCTGGCAAAGAGCAGATCCTTCATCCATCAGTAGTGCATGTAGAAAATATGTTGTCTTGTGTTCAAGAATGTGTTGTTGTCACAGAAGGAGGTAAAGCTTTATGTTGACGGTAAAAATCACTCATTTAATGCAGAATTTATGCGGAATGAGATTCTGGCGAAGTAAGTGTTAGCTTCATTTCATAATTACCAAGTAATCTTGCAAAGGCTGACCAATTTAAATCACTTTCCCACTTGATAAGTCAAATTTGTTGGATTTTTCCAAAAATTGTCTTAACAGGCTTCACTGGATTAGATTTTACATGTTTTTATATGGTACAGGTATGTATTATGTTTTTTAAACATATGAACATACACTTTGTTAAATGACAGTTGTATTTCACATAGTACATGTAAATGTGTGGGCTGGGTTAGCAGAGTTGGTATAATGACTTGCTATGGACTGGATGGTCTGGGGATTAAATGCCACTTGGGGCAACATTTTCTGCACCCATCTAGCTAGCCCTGGGGCCTCCTATACAATGGGTACCGGGTCATTCCCAGGGGTAATGCAGCGGGGGCATGGCATTAACCACTCACCCCTCTAGCACAGGTTCAAGGAAGAGTAGAGCTATAACACTACTCTGCTTCTATGCTTTAATGGCATGTTATAGTTTGAACTTTACTGTTAGATGTGTAACTGTACTGCTACAAAAAATGAAGTTGTTAGTTTTGAATAAAAATGAGTAGTGCATGTTTGCAATTTGAAGATGCACACCCCTAATAAATAGTTACATCTCTCTTCAGAGTTGCAGCAAGTTTGTAAATCAATCCAGATTTGTTATTCATAAAATCAGGAACAACCATGACCTTTCTTATCAATTTAGAATGAGAATTTTCCATTCAGCTTTTATTACCACAAAAAAGCAATTATGCTTGCTCATTTTCAGCTCAGTTTTTGATGTGGTAATAGAGGATAAGGAAGATAAAGATTACAGAATCATGTTAAAGATGACACATCCAATGATGCAGCTACGTAAGATTGTCAATCACCCATATTTGGTGCACTTTCCTGTTGTGCCTGGGAAGAATGAGCTCAGAGTTGATGAAGAATTGGTCAGAAAGTCAGGAAAACTTCTGGTTCTAGATGCTATGTTGGTGAAACTGAAGCAGAGGGGTCATAAGGTATGCTTGACTTTAAGTCAAATCTTTGCAGGTTATCAGCCACATTATAGGTGGGTGTGTTTCCACAGGGTCACTGTGGTAAGGAGCTGCCACTAAATATGAAGTGTATGTGTATACAAGTATGTTTGTCTCAGGCATCCTCCCTCATTGGCCCTCTAGTTTCCAGTAAGATGGAATCAATTTGAGCAGGCACTAGTTCTGCATTTTTCCTGATCTATTTTAGCTTAACCTGGAATGTGATTGTTTATTGGTCAGTTTTCAAATCCGTACTTTCTTCATCTTGTCCTGCCCTGCTGTTTTCCAGTTGCTGTAGAAGTCTGATTGTCAGGTTCCAAGCTTGACTGCATTTAAACCCTTTTCTGTTGAAATTATTCAGATGTAGCCATAAGGCTGTTGCTTGTTTAACCGCTCAAGAACATATATCCTGATGTCCTGGCTGGTACCTTAATATCTTGAGACTTGATCTGATGGCCCGTATTCACACATTTCACCACTGCCCATGATAATGGGTCTGTCACTGGGGCATGGCCTGTCCTCAGGTCATGATTAGAGAAAATGGCTGCCAGATGTGGAAGGTAGCTTTGAATAAGAATTGGGTACCCAACAAAGGGTGGTTCTCCAGCTTGTGGGCTGGGCAAGGGATGTAGTAATTCCTCACTTTGCAATACCAAAATGTTACAAAAAGTCACACAGGACCTCAGACTTGGAAAGATCCTTTGGAATGATCTAAGAAATAAAAAAGAAACATGAGATTTGGAATTTGGGGTGTGAGAAATCTTCATAAGTCAGGGTCACAGCAGACAGAAGTGAGTGAGTGAAGTGTAGGTTACATTTGTGGGTGTACAGGACATCAGATGCAACAAGGACAGCACAGCAGAGGGTTATACTGTTTTCTACAGAAAATAAAATGAAAATAATCAATTACAGACATTTTTTTTAAAAGAATCATACAACAGTTAAGAAAGCATGTCATATATAGTGCTAAGAGATTGCTGGTGTGATACTGTTTGGAATGCACATGCCTCAGCTGGAGGTGAAAGTGACAATGTAAGT
>Ga0131853_10016412_pt1 | contig 13513 bp, 17 predicted proteins | sample TergutLab28metaG_FD_92764 | JGI IMG/M metagenome (GOLD analysis project Ga0131853, IMG submission 92764) | Labiotermes labralis P1 segment gut microbial communities from Petit-Saut dam, French Guiana - Lab288 P1 (version 2) (version 2) | ecosystem: Host-associated > Arthropoda: Insects >... | reverse complement strand
GGACCAGCAGCCGCCTGCCATGAACGGTCAGCCGGGCATTACGGTGGGACACGAAGACCTCCGTGCGGTGAAGACTCGACACCTCCACCACACCGGAGGTCTTCGCCATGATCAAGACCCACGCGTCAACAACGCTCGTGATCAATACACCTAGCGGGTGCCCCACCGGCGGGCGAGCGTCGCGGCGATGAGCAGCCCCCGGCCGTTCTCGTCCTGCGCGCGGGCGTGCCGCAGGTGCGGGGAGGTGCTGGCGTCGTCGGAGACCTCCACGGTGAGCCGGTCGTCGCGGATCAGGCGGATCCGCGGGTCGCCCTTGGCGTGGGTGAGGACGTTCGTCACCAGCTCGCTGACGACGACCTCGGTGGCGAAGACCAGGTCGTCCAGACCCCACGCCTCCAGTTGCTCGCGGGCCCTGGCCCGGCAGTCCGCAACGGCCGACCGGTCCCGGGGCACGGTCCAGGATACGTGGCTGTCGTCGTCGAGCCGGCTGACAACGGCCGTCAGCAGCGCGCCGCCCCTGCGTCGGCGCGTGGGGTCGCCCATCAGCGCGTAGACGATGTTGTCGCAGGCCGCCTGCGCGTCGCCCGCCGACTGGCCTGCGGCACGGCGCAGTTGGGCGAAAGCGTCGTCACCGCGGGAGCCACGGAGCAGGGACTCGGAGGAGAAGGTCAGCAGCGACTCCGGCTCCAGGGAGGTGCGCACCGCCTCGTAGCCAGAGTGCTGACCGAGAGCGGGCCCCACGGGGACGTCCAGCGGACGAGTCGCGCCGTCCGGGGTGGTGACCAGCGGTGCCGGCCCGCGAGCAGAGGCGATCGTGCACTCCCCGGTGATGGAGTCGTAGATGGCGTAGACGCAGTAGGTCCCGTCTGCCTCCGGGTCCGCCTCGGCGTCCTGCCGCATCTCGTGCGTGATGTCGTCCAGGTGGGCCAGGAGTTCGTCTGGTGTGAGGTCCACTCGGGCGAGCGTGGCGAAGGCGGTCCGGAAGCGGCCCATGTCCAACGACGCGCGCAACCCAGCAGGCCTAGGATCCGGCCGTGCTGCACCAGCGGCGCGAGGATCATCGAGTGCACGCCGGCCTGGCGCAGGATCCCCGCCCGCGCGGCGTCGTTCATGTGCCAGTCCGACGGGCTGCCCCGCGGGTCGACCAGGCGCGTCCGCAGGTCACTGAGGGCCTGCGTGTACGGCGTCGGGAACACGAAGTGGCTCGGCTCGCCCACCTCGTACAGGCTGGTGAACTCCGTCACCGTCTCGAAGGCCGCCCGGCGCATCGCCGTCGAGCTGCGCACCGGGGGCAGAGGCGCCTCGTCGCGGTGGAAGACCGCGTCCACCAGATCCACCGTCGCGACATCGGCGAAGTCCTCCACTGCAACGGCCGCCAGCTCCCGGGCTGTTCGCATCACGCCGAGGCTGGTTCCCACCCGCTCGTGGGTCGCGGCGAGCAACTCCTGTGCCTTACGGGAGCGTTCCTCCTCGGTGACATCGTGGATGATCGTCGCCGCGCCGAGCACCGTAGTGCCCTCCAGCAGCGGCAGCGCCAGGACGCAATAGACGCGTGCCCCCCTGCGGATGTTGCGCTCGATGACCGGGTGCGTGCCGGTCGCCCGGTTCGGATCGATCACCTCGGCAAGCAGGGAACTGAGCGGAAGCGTAGGATCGAGTTCCGCCACGCCGTGGTCGAGCAACGTCACCAGGCACCGCGCCGCGGATGGCCAGGGCGGCCGGGTTGCTGCGCAGGACCCTCAACTCGCCGTCATACCAGTCGAGTCCAGCGGGTCCTTGTCAAACGTTGAGTGGGCGAAGGCGTACTGGGTGCGCGCGGCACCCGGGCTGGCCGCCGAGTCGATCACCGAGACCTCGGTGACCCCGTCCTTCCGCCGGGCGTCGAAGCGGACGACCGGCGAACCCGCGGTCCCGCACGCCTCCAGCAACCGCCTGATAGCCTCCACGGCTGGCTCGCCCACGGCGTCCCCGACCAGCGCGCCGGCCGTGCCCCGGACGTGGGTCACCCGCCCGCGCCGGTCGAAGCTGAACGAACTGCCTTTGGCCACGTCGGCACCTCCACGTGCGCGTCAGGGCATTGTCCGACGCCTGGCGAGGGTCTGCATTCCGCAGCCCGTGCGACGAGCCCGACGTGGGAGGCACCGCCGCCTGGAGGCCCTCTACGCGCGCCCTCTGCGCACGGTGAGGCCACGGGGGAGGGACCGGGTCGCCGATCGGAGGGGCGCACGCTTCATGGAACCAAGCGCTGAGCAGGCGACTGGGCGTTCCCAGCGGCCCGTACACGGCCACGGCCAGGACCAGCGCCCGGTCGGGCTGCGAGACTTCCTGGTGCCCCCGGCCAGGACACCCTGTCCGACCTCGGCTACCAGGTGGAGCAGTTTCTCACGGAGAGGCATGGCGACGACGCCACGGCCGCATCTGACGCCTGAGGTACGCTCGCGCCCCAACTGGGCAGTCAGCGGCGGCGTCACCGTCGACCGGGTCCTGTTCGAGGGGACGACCGCTGTCGGCGTCGTCGCTGCCGACGGAACGGAGTACCGCGGACGCGAGGTCATTCTGTCGGCCGCCGGTCCTGGACCCATCCCATGCTCACGGCGGGCGGGCTGAAGGGAATGGGGGAGATCGCCCAGATGAGGGGGCAGTCCTACGGCGCGGACAGCGAGAACGGCGACCCCGTCGAAGCCCCTCCGAGGGCGCGTTGTTCATGATGATCAGCGACCTCTTACACATCCAGGTCCAGCCGAGCACGGCGCGGGCGGGGTTCCTCCGTCGGCGACGCTACAGCGGCACCGGCTGGCTTTCCTCTTCAGGATGCGGTCTCCACCAATTCGATGAGATTGCCCTCGGGGTCGTTGACGTAGGCGTATGTCATGCCATCGGTGACGCCCGGAGCCGGCGGGGAGACCACCGCGGCTCCGCACTCATCGGTCAGACGGCGGAAGGCCGCGTCGAGGTCGGGGACCTGGAGTGCGAGATGGGTGAAGGTCTGTGTCTCAGTGGCGGAGAAGGGGTCGCTGTGGGTGACGGGCCTGGAGTCGGGTCGTTCGACGAACTCCACACGCAGGGCGCCGGAGCCGCTCAGCACCACTGTGCGCACCCCTGCCTCGGGAATCTCGAAGCGTTCCTCCACCTTCGTGAGGCCAAATGCGGTGCCATACCAGGACTCCTGGGCGTCGAGGTTGGCGACCGAGAGGCTGATGTGGTGGAAGCGCGTGGTGACGGTCATGAAGATCTCCAAGGTTAATGGAATTCACCTGGTGAGCAGTGTTAACCATAACGCCATAAGGTCTCCTGTCAAGCACGGTCGACCAGTCATCACCGCGGAGCCCGGCGCAGCGCGGATTCGCGCTGGCCGAGCCGGCCGTCGAGCGGGAGTGGGCGTCGCCGCTCCCCACCGATTCGGGTTGATCCGCGTGTGAGACCCCGCCGTTCGCGGAGAGATCTGACACATCTGTGCGGGTACGGGCCGAAGGTGCCGGTCGGCAGGAACGGCTCGATGAACTCCCACTCCCGTTCAGTCAGTTGCGCTCGCGTCATAGCGACCGTTCTACCGAAGTGCCGGGCCTAGACCAGGCCGGTACTCCGACAGAGATCACACCATCAGACAGCCCCTAGCCGACGTGGTGAATACCGATGCGGCAACGATCGGCACAGAACCTCCAGAGCGCAGGTCAACGCCGCTCACCTGGTGATTGGTGTTAACCTTGGCGCCATGACCCCACCTGCCAAGCGTCGAGCCAGTGGTCAGCATCACGGCGATCTTCGCAATGCCCTCGAGCGCGCCGCTCTCGAACTGGTCGCCGAGGCGGGGCCGCACGGGTTCGGTCTGAATGAGGCCAGCCGCCGTGCCGGGGTGAGCGTCTCGGCCCCCTACAAGCACTTCGCCGATCGCGAGGCGCTACTCGCCGCCCTGGCGGCTTCCGGGTATCGCGAACAGCGAAAACGATTCATGGCAGCCATAGCCTCAGCCTCGGACCCGGCTGATCAACTCGCCGGGTTCGCCGCAGCATACGTGCGTTTCGCCGCAGAGGAGCCGGCGCTGTTCGACGTCACGTTCTATGCAGGCCTCGACAAGAAACGCCATCCCGAACTCGCCGAGGCCGGTGATGCCCTCCTGTCAGCGCTCATGCCGACTGCTCTCGGTGTTGTTCCGGATGAGGAGGGAGCTTTCGACTTGCTGCTGCGGATCGCCGCGGTGGCGCACGGCCTGGCCGTCTTTCTTCGGCAGGGCCTGTTCGGCGTCGCCAAGGACGCCATGAACACCACCCCGGAACGGGCCGCCCGCACCGCTCGCGCTATCGTCAGCGACTGCCGCATCAGTGGTCAGAGGGCCCCTGGACAAGGATCATGCGCCGGGCTTCGTGCAACTGGTCAGGTAGCAAGCAAACCGCCGTCGACGTAGAGGTCCTCCTGGATATCGCTGCAGGTTCGTGGTGATCTGCGGCCCCATGGGATCATGGGGCCGCGAGTCGATCGTTGAGGACGGGTCAGACGAAGCCGAGTTCGGCGGGGTCCGGGTCCAGGTACTGGCGTCCCTCCTGGGAGATTTCGAACAGCTCGACCACATAGCCGCCCGGCATCTCGAAGCGGCCCTGGAAGCCGATCGGGACGGGGGTCTTCTCCTGGAGCGGCTTCATCCCCGCGGCTTCGGCGGCCCTCAGCGTGGCCTCGATGTCGTCGGTCCGGTAGAGCACGCTCGTCCTGGCGAGGTACTCCGGGAAGCCGTCGAGCGACTCGGTGATCACAGCGGAGACATTGCCCAGGTTGGATTTGATGCCGACCACTTGAAGATTGTTCAGGCGCGGGATGCTGAAGAAGTACTCCAGCCGCGCGTCGAAGTCGCGCAGGTAGCTGCGCACGAAGTCCGGACCGGCTTGCGGCCGCACGAAAACCCGGATGTACGGCTCACTGGTCAGGAACGATGACAGATCAGACATGAAGGCCCTCCAAGGACCGGATTGATGACGGGGCGTTGTTCTCTCCGACCGGATTGAATCCGGTGGCATGCAGCTCGGTCGGCGCGGGATATCAGAGACCCCATGTCATGTCGCCGCGGGCTGATGGTGCGGATCGGTGGCGCCGACCGACTCCACCAGGTCGGTACTTCTCATCGCGCACTGTCACCGAGCACCGTCCGGATCGCTCGCAGCGTGCTGTGAAGAGAGGGAGCGGAAGACGATGCCGGAGTGGGCGTCGTAGAGGGCTTGAAGGCGGGTGCCGAGAGGAGCGGCGTCAGGCCGGTTGTGCTGGGAAGCGGGCGAACGTCACGCTTTCTTCGTCGGCCTCCCGAGTATCAGGTCACTCGCACGCTCGGCCATCGCCATGACCGCTGCCTGGGTGTGCGCGGCAGGAACAGAGGGGAAGACGCTCGAATCGACGACCCGCAGCCGATCGATACCGCGCACCCGCAGTTCGGGGTCGACGACGGCCCCCTCGTCGAGCCCCATCCGGCAGCCGCCGATCATGTGCGCGAACCCCTGCGCGTGACCCCGGATCCACTCCGCGATCTCGTCGTCGCTCATGTCCTCGGTGGGGCCCGAGCCGGACTTCACGCCGCTGATCCAGCCGTCCAAGGGCGCTGATGCGGCGATGGCGAGCGCCTCGCGGACGCCCTGGACGAGCCGACGCAAGTCCGTCTCGGCCGAAAGGAAGCGAGGGTCGAGCAGCGGGGGGTCTTCCGGATCGCCGCTGCGCAGCCGGACCGTCCCACGGGACATCGGGCGGACGACCCCGACGCGCATCATGAGACCGCCGACGTCCGGACCGGCGAAGAACAGGGTCTCGAGGTCGGCCTCGATCCAGGTGGGATCCGAGCGGTGGAAAAGCGCCGCGTCATCCTTGAAAGGCGACTTCGGAACCTCGCGCGCAGGCTCGAAGACCAGGGCCACACTCACGTGGTCCTGCAGTCCGTCCCCCACACCGGCCAGGTCGTGGCGTATCTCGACGCCGATGTCCTGCAGGTGATCCGCAGGGCCGATGCCGGAGAGCATCAGCAGCTTCGGCGCCTCGGCAGTGCTGGCTGCGACGATCACCTCGCGGGCCGCTCGTACCGTGGTGGGCCGGCCGTGGCGCATCACGGTCACGCCGGTGCACGCGCCGTCCTCGAGATTGACGCGGACGACTCGGGTGTCGGCCCACAACGTGAGTGCCGGCCGTTCGATGACCGGCTCCAAGTAGGCCTGCCGCGCTCCCACGCGGACGCCATCCCTAGCGTTGATCACAAAGTGGGCTGCCCCTGCGACTCCCGCAGAAGTGTTGAAGTCACGAATGTCTCGGTGACCTCGGGCCACAGCCGCGGCGACGAAGTCCAGCGAGGCCGGGTGCGGGTCGTGCTCGCGTCGGCTCTCGAGGTGCAATTGGCCCGTGGTTCCGAGCTGCTTGTGGTCATCGTCCCCGTCTGCGTATGCCTCGACCATGTGGAAGTAGGGGAGCAGGTCGGCGTAGCCCCAGCCCGGCGCTCCCTGCTGGGACCAGGCATCGAAGTCGGTGGGATCACCACGGGTCCACAGCATTCCGTTGGTCTGGGACGAACCACCCACGATCCGGCCGTGCGGCATCAGGGTTGTCTGGTCGGTCATTCCCGGCTGCGGTACGGACATGTAGGCCCAGTCAACCTGGCTGCCGAACAGTTCGGGCCAGGCGTCAGCGGCCATGGTGTTGTCAGGAGCTTCCCACGGCCCCGCCTCCACCACGAGCACCGATGCCTCTTCACTGAGCCGGTTGGCGAGCACGCAACCCGCCGACCCGGCCCCGACGATCACGTAGTCGTACTCTTGCTCGGTCACGATGATGCCTGCTCTCCATGGGAAGTGCTCAGACTTCGTAGCGGCGTCCTCGGCCTCTGCTGTCTCGAAAGGATGCCGTTGACCCCATTACACGAATCTCCCGGCACTCAGATCGACCCGCGCACGGATTGTCCTCACCTTCATGCAGAGCAACTGCCCATTGGCGCAGAGCGAGTCCCTCCTCTGTGCAGGCCGCCAGGTGGCAGACCAGCCGGTGAGCTCGGCCTGATGCCACAGGTCGGGCACGTCGAGGACGAATTGCTGGACGATGATCACTGGTCGGCCTCACCGTCGCTGAGGCTGTACCCCTGGGACGGCGGCACGAGTCCTGGGCCATTCAAGGGGAGTGAGGGCCTCACTCCCGTACATTGCCGTGTTTGACCGTCAAGGTCTGAGGTTCGGTGAATTCGAGCAGACCGGCCAGGCCACTCTCCACCCCGATGCCAGACTGCTTGCGTCCCCCGAACGGGACAGCCGGATGCAGGTGCATCACCTCGTTCACCCACACAGTGCCCGCGTCCAAACGCACGGCGACCCTCCGCGCCGCTTCGGCGTCATGGCCCCACACCGACGCTCCAAGCCCGTACTCACTGGCGTTCGCCCGCGCGACGGCGTCATCGATGTCCCGGTACTTCAGCAGTGGAAGAACCGGCCCGAACTGCTCCTCGCGGACGATCCGGGCGTCCTCCGGCGGGTTGTCCACCAGGGTCGGGGCGACGAAGTAGCCGCGGCCGCCCGGTTGAGGCAGGCCGCCGGCCAGGAACCTGTAGCCGCGGTCGCGGCAGTCCTCCAGCAGACTGATCACCGCCTCGTACTGCCGGATGTTCGACATCGGTCCCAGGTCCACAGTCGCCTCGGAAGGGTCGCCCACACGCACCTTCTCTGTGAGCCGTGCCAGTTCGTACGCCAGGTCGTCGTAGAGGTCCTCGTGGACGTACAAGCGCTTGGTTGCGAGACATATCTGCCCGGTGTTCGCGAACGCCGCCCAGAACAGCGCCGGTGCGACCGTCTTGACGTCCGCGTCCGGCAGCACGATCGCCGGATCGTTTCCGCCGAGTTCGAGGGTGACCCGGGACAGCGTCCGTGCGGCTTCCGCCATGACAAGTCGCCCTGTCCGTGTCGAACCTGTAAAGCTGATCTTGTCGAAGCCGGGATGTCCGGTCACCCGCGGGCCCAGGTCGTCGCGGCCGGAGATGACGTTCAGCACGCCTGCCGGAAGGACGTCCCGCAGAACTTCACCGAGCCGCAGGTTCGCCAGCGGCGTGAACACCGAAGGCTTGAGCACTACAGTATTTCCGGCCAACAGCGCCGGGCCGATCTTGAACGAGGCTTGGCCGATCGGATAGTTCCAGGGGGTGATTGCCGCGACCACGCCCAGCGGCAGATGCCGTGTCACCGACAGGCGCTCCGCGTCGTCCTGGTTGACGGTCTCCCGCACCTCCAGACGCGCGGTCTCCCGGAGCCAGTAGCTCAGCCCGGCAACCTCCGCGACCGCCACGGGCCCCGGCTTGCCCTGTTCCAGCGTGATCAGCTCGGCCAGTTCCGGGCCATGGACGTCGACCGCGTCAGCCATCGCAATGAGCATCTGCTGTCGCTCTGCCATGCTGCGTGCAGCCCAGGCCGGGAACGCGGCGCCGGCGGCCGCGATGGCCTGGTCCAGCTGGTCGGGAGAACAGTCCGGTGCTGACGCGATCACCTGGCCGGTGGCCGGGTTCACCACGTCGAACGTCGCCACTCCCTCTGCCGGCATGCCGCCGATCGTCATGGTGAACGTCCGCTCAGGGTTTCCTTGGCCGGAGAATCCCTGCCGGCCGACCGACGCGTTCGTCGTGCTCATACCAAGCCCTCCCAAGGCGATTCGCGAAGCCTGTACTTCCCGATTGGCCGAGTCTTCGCTCCCCTGCCCTGAGCATGAAGGCCGCGCCAACATGGGTGTCCCGCACCCTGCCTGGGCATCACCGGCCCGCGGGTCGAATCGCGTTTCTGGGCGATGCTCAGATCGGTTCATCCGGTGCGTTGACGAAGGTGTAGAGCTCGACGATGACGCCGGCTTCGCACCGGGCGATGTCCATGCCCGTCACGGCAGCCGGCTGGTCGGTGGGGCCGAAGCGGAAGGCGAGGTGCCCGATATCGTGGTTGACGGATACGTGGCCCACCGGCTGGAAGACCCAGCCGGCGGTTTCTGCCTGAAGCTGAGCGGCGCGGCTCGACAGGGCCTCACGCCCCAGAAATTGTCTGTCGGGCTCGTGCCAGACCACATTTTCGGCGTAGAGCTCGGAGACAGCCAGGGCCCGGCGCACCGGATCCCGCTCGTTGAATACGTCCAGGAGGTTTCGGTACATGAGGTCGGCAATGCTGTTCGGCATGGCAGGGGCTACGCCTTTCAGTGTTCTGAATCGTGTGATACCCGGGACGTCTCGGCAAGGTGGTAGGTCGATTCCGGCGGCCACCGTCAGAAGCGCGGGCCTGAGTCAGGACGCGAACGCCCTGTCCACGATGAGGGTGTCCTCGTACAGGTGAAGGCTGGTGATACGTCCGTCCTGGACCACCAGGTGCAGTGCGGCGGGCGTGGTGAACTCCCGGCCGGTCTCGGTCACCGTGTGAGTGAAGGTGCCGAGGATCACGACGTTGTCGTCCTCGACAATCACACGATCCAGCGCGACTCTGCTCTTGCCGCGGACGAACGCGTCCCACAGCAGGGTGAAGTACGGCGCCACCTCCTCCCGACGCGAGCGGCGCCCCGTCCATGGGAGCGTCTCCGTGCCAGGGACGTGCCAGTCGATGACGGTGGCGAACAGTTCCTGGATACCGTCTTGGTCCTGGGCGCCGAGCCGTTCCAGGAACGTCTCGGCCACGGTCCGAGGTGTCCTACTTTGCGTCGCCATGTTTACGGTCCTCCGGGGGCGTTGAGTGCGTGAGTGGAGGTCTTGCGGTGGGCCGAGGCATGGAGGGGTCACCCCTGGAACAGGAAGTGCTTGCCGCTGAGTGCTCCGCCGAGCTGCATGAGGGCACCGCCGTCTCGTAGGGTGCCCAGATCGATCGGTGCGAAGCCGAACTCGGAAACCATCTCGGCGAAGCCGCGTTTGGACGGTGCGTCGTCGCCCGCGAAGAAGACGACCTGCGCTCCTTCTTGGTGCTGGGGTTCGGCCTCCGCGTATGTGGCGAACATGGAGTTGAACGCCTTGATGATCGTCGCGCCCGACAGGTGCTGAGCCACCCACTCGCTGCCGGTGAGTGGCGACACGTCTGCGAACCCGCGGTACGGATTCACGGCCGCGAACTGATTCGTCATGTCCACCACCACGCGTCCCGACCAGTCCGGCAGCCTGGCGGCGACTTCTGGCACGGCCACGAAGGGGACGGCGAGGAGGATGATGTCGGCCGTGACAGCCTCGTCGAACGATGCCGCATAGGCGTTCGACCCCAGGGAGCTGGCGACCTCGCCGAGAGTGTCAGGGCCACGGTTGTTGCTGAGTAGTACCGGGTGCCCGGCCTTGGTCGCGTGCGCGGCAACGGCTCGGGCGATGGGGCCCGCGCCGATCGTGCCAATCGTCGTGAACTGCATGGGACATGACTCCGTTCTGCTTTCTACGGGGTCAGTTGGTCCGGAGCAGCACGGTTCCGCTGCCGTTGGTCCGGACTGCTTCCAGAGCGGTCCGCAGTTCGGACAGCGAGTACTGTGCATGGACCGGGAACAGTTCGGGCCTCTGTTCCGCCACACGCACGGCTGCCTGCTGGTCGGCGGCCCTGACTTCGTCGGGGCGTGTCATCCAGCGCGAGATGCTGACGGCCCGCACGCGCAGCTCGCGCATCAGGAGGTCGGACGTTGAGAGGGTCCACTGGCGAGCCGCCAGGTCCCCCCAGACGATGAGCGTGCCGGCATCCGCCAGGAACTGCAGGAGATCACGGACGTGGCTACCGCCGTGCGCGTCAGTGATCGCCGGCACCCCTCGTGCTCCGACGAGCGTGCGCAGCTTGGTCTGCCAGCCGTCGAGGCCGGTCACCACGAGCGGCACGTCGGGGAAGAACGTCCGCACCGTGGTGGCCGAGCGGTCACTGCGGACCACGGCGATGACCGGGATGCCCTTGTCGAGCGCCTGGCGAACGATGAGCCTTCCCACGGCGGAGGCTGCCGCGGTGACGATCAGCGGAGTGTCACCAGCGGCTCCGGCTGCCGCCCGCACGTCCTCGACCGCCCGCACCACATCGTTGGACGTGATCGCATTGACGAGCGTCACGGCGGCGACTTCATCACTCACTGAGGCAGGGACCACCACTGCGGCATTCGCCGGGACCGTGACCTGTTCCGACCACGCCCCCGGGGCGGGGAAGACGGCCACTCGGTCACCGACCTGCACGGAGGTGACGGAGGTGCCCACCGCCGTCACCACCCCCATTCCCTCGGAGCCCAGCCGCCGGGGGGCGAAGGGGAGATCGGGAGCGGCCTCGATACCCACCAAGTCCCCCCGGTGCACCGGCGCCAAGCTGATGCTCACACGGACCTCCGCGGCCCGCGGCTCGGGCGCAGGCAGCAGGTTGCCCACCCGGGCCACCTCGGCCGGTTCTCCTCCCTGACTGAAAACAACGCCCCTCATCGGAGTTCTCCTTTCCTGAACTGTTTCCCGCCTTCGCCGAGCAATGCAGCAGATCCGACGCGTGCGGGACCATTCGTCCGGGTTCAACCACAACACCAGGCGAAGCATGCCCGCTGAAAATCAGTCATTCGCCCGAGCCTGGCGAGAAATACCGTAAAACCGCATGTCAGCGGCCTGTCGATCCCGTGACGGCAACGACTGATCTGCACTTTCGTGCACATCGGCTGCCCAATAGCGCTGGACAGGATTGCGGTCGTGCCGCGGTCCGAGCGCTGATGCGGACGGGAATTCCGACGTGCGCCGGAGACGGCTGCGGCTGCCGAATACCGCCTGCTCTCACGCTATGGAGCGACAGTGGTGCCAGCGGCCTGCCGGGTCCAGCGGAGTTCGGTGCGCGGGCGACCCTTGCGATCGGTCGCCAGGATGAGTACGGCTCCGTTGTTCTCGAGACGGGCGAACCGCTCCTGGTCCTCGCTGAACGGTGGGAGTCCCACTGCGACGACGTGCTGGATGCGATCCCCGTCGACCGCTACCTTGCCGGCGTAGGCAACCGCCGGTGCTTGGCCGTGTCCGCTGATCACGACTGCCATGTGGGCGTCATGGGTATACATCAGACGCCCTGCGGGCCTGTCCCCGTAGGGCGTCCCGCGAATCTCTCCGTCCGCTCCGAACTCGGTGACGCCGTCGAGTGACCAGACGCCGATCATCTCGACCCAGAGGTGGGGCATCAGGTGCGCCATGTGCGTGTCTTCCTTCGGAGAGCTGTGGATGGCGCCGAGGTGTTATGGCGCCACGCTGACCAAGCCCCGACGCAGAAGCCGACGCGCTGCCGCGTTCACGTCTCCAAGGGGCGGCTGGTGGGGTCATCCAGGTTGTGCTCGCGGGCGTAGGCGATGAGCTTGCGCGGCGCCCTGCCGATGTGCTCGGTCAGGGCGTCGACCGCCTTGTCGGCGTCCTGGTCGAGAGCGAGGTCCCGCAACTGCCGGTGTTCCTCAGTGAGGTTGCGGACCTGGTCCTCGGTCAAGGCCCAGTACCACCGTCGGTAGAGTTCCGCGCAGTCCCGCAGGCCTGTGACGATTGCCTCCAGTCGCGGACTCCTGCAGCCGGAGATCAGTGCCTGGTGGAAGGCTCGGTGCGCGGCGGGCCAGTCCTCGTTGAACTGGCCGTCCTCGGTGTTGACCGGTGTGCGGTCCAGGGTGTGGCAGGAGGACACGACCGAGGCCTCCCAGTCCACCCCGCCCTTGTCGATGGCCTGCCGCAGCGCCAGGGACTCCACCTGGATGCGCGTCTGCGTGAGGTCGGACAGGTCGTCGATCGACAGTGACATCACGCTGAAGCCGCGCTGGGGACTGGCGACAACCAGCCCTTGTTCCGTGAGCCGGGTGAGCGCCTCTCGTACCACTGAGAGGCTCACACCGAAGCGGCCGGCCAGGGCGACGGCCTTCAGGCGCTGCCCCGGAATCAGTTGTCCATTGAGCAGGTCACGCCGGATGCTGTCGAAGACCTCTTCTGTACGTGTCGCGCTCTCTTTGGCCACTTCGTCAGTGTACCACTCTAGCGGCAGATGGTAGAGTTGTCGGTTTTACGATATAAAATCGATATTGCCAGGCTGCGGCGGCGGCGTCTGCTCGGCTGCCTCACAGCCGCGGTATGTTCCGCAGGTTCGCCCTGGCAAGGTCGAGCATGCGGCCCACGCCCCCGGTCAGTACCGTTCGTCCTGCGGCAAGGGCGAAGCCCCTGACCTGCTCAGCAGTGACGTGAGGCGGGATGGACAGGGCGTTGGGATCCGTGACGAGGTCGACAAGGACGGGCCCGCGGTAGGCCAGCGCCTCCTTCAAGCCGTCCCGTACGTCCTGCGGCCTCTCGATGCGCACGGAGTGGATGCCGATGGCCGCGGCGATCTCCGCGAAGTTGACCGGTTCGTGGTCCGTCTCGTACTCGGGGAGGCCGTCCACGAGCATTTCCAGTTTGACCATGCCCAGGGAGGAGTTGTTGAAGACGACGGTCTTTACCGGGAGCTGATGCAGTTTCACGGTCAGCAGCTCACCCATCAGCATGGCGAGGCCACCGTCTCCGGACATGGAGATCACCTGCCGGTCCCGATCGGCCATCTGTGCGCCGATGGCGTGCGGG
>Ga0131853_10016411_pt1 | contig 13514 bp, 5 predicted proteins | sample TergutLab28metaG_FD_92764 | JGI IMG/M metagenome (GOLD analysis project Ga0131853, IMG submission 92764) | Labiotermes labralis P1 segment gut microbial communities from Petit-Saut dam, French Guiana - Lab288 P1 (version 2) (version 2) | ecosystem: Host-associated > Arthropoda: Insects >... | reverse complement strand
GTGGACGCTTGTGAGTACGGTAATGAACCTTCGGGTTCCATAAAATGCGGGGAATTTCTTGACTAGCTGCAAACCAGTTAGCTTCTCAAGAAGGACTCTGCACCATGGAGTAAGTAAGTAAGTTAGAATGTTCTTATTATAGGCAGTTAAATACGGTAATGTAGCAGGAAATAACACTACAAAGCTTGCAGATGTTTTTTCCAGCCGCAAACGGCTACTATGTTTACGGTAATACATAGCTGTTACGCATAATATTATGTATGATGCATTGTGGGTTGAAATTTTCCGAATGCGTAATATAGTCACGGTGTTTGTAGAACGGTAAGTAATCACTGTCAAGTTTGATGCACATCGGGATCCCCGAATCGGCGATAAATTTATGCCAGACCAAGGGGCGTCACTTCCGAAAAGGCAGCTTTCTTCTTATCTATCGCCGCGAGAACAACAAATAAAAGCGTTTATTAGCATCTGGCCGTAAAATATCAACGTAATGTGTGTTCGTCTTGCAGAAGAAACCATGCCACCTCAGTGATTTAAAGCGTGATTCTAGCGATTTATGTGGCCATTATTTGAACTCCCATCAGTGGGCTGTAAGTCAAGTTTTGGAATACTTGTGGGGGTTATCTGAGCTTCCGTGGAACCCCCTTTGAATACAGAAGAGTACGTCCCAGTATTTCAGAGTACGTGCATAACACTCGAAGTAACGCTCAAAGTAACTGTGTCGTCTGGCCACTTTACTTAACCCTTTGCAGAGTACATTGATTACTACTGAACCACCTGCTTCAATATTAAAATTTATCCATAGGGCATAATTACTTGCTTGATGTGATTTCCTCAATACAACTGGGATCATTTCCCAACGAGCATTAATCGATTGACAAATAAATACTATACATCAGTCAATAGCAGAACTTTTTTTATATACAATGGTATATATGACAGGGCGACATGTTTCGACCTAGTCGGTCATCCTCAGGCCCTCCAAGAAAACAGATCCAAGAGTTGCTTAATTTATCCGCATTGTGAAATCCCACATGTTTCGACGTAGTGGATCTGTTTTCTTGGAGGGCCTGAGGATGACCGACTAGGTCGAAAGATGTCGCCCTGTCATATATATCATTGTATATTAAATAAAGTTGTGTTATTGACTGATGCATAGTATTTATTTGTACGTTATAACACTTCGGGATGAAAAAATTCAAAATTAATCGATTTAACTTTTTAATGGAGCCGTAACTTATTCTCTGAAATGTAGAAAATGAATTTTAATATAGTAGGCCTATTTAAGTGAAATTTATGTTTCAGAAATTTACCCTATATTGAAGTTTTAATTTTGAAACATTAAAAATGAAACTGCCTGGAATATGGTAGCTGTGATAGGTTTAGGCGTTCTCTACGAATTAAAAACGCCTACTGTAGACCACACCCATCCACACGACGGTCTATCACCTAGTATCAGGGAATAAACCCTTTGCCGAAATATCAAAGTCTGTGCAGAACTTCTTTACAAAAAATGGTCTAACACACGTGAATTTCGTGCAAATCGGAGGAGTGACATTCATACTGAGTGACACAAACGAATTTATACCCTTGTTTTCAATATTTATTGACCGATTTGGATTGAATTCGGTGTACAAGTTATGATACGATATGGTGTATTTATTTACTGCAATTGAGTTTCCATCCAGTGGCACTGGTCGGTAGGCTTGTACAAAAATAAGAAAGAGACAGCACAAAAGGATAAACCATACACAGAACAATACAAAATCACAAAATACACAAAATGGAAAACAAAACTACAAAATAAAAAACATAAAATGAATATTACAAAAGATAAGTCAAATAATTAGAAAATAGCAAATAGAAGCGAATAATAATGAGCTAAAGTAGTAGACAGAACGTACGTACAGCTACATAACTATAAATTAGTGATAATACACACGTTTAACCCCAGATCATCACTTCATTGTTACTGAGTAACTTGGAGTTTCTTGGCTACCTTAACGTCGTAAGTGAAATTGTGCTCTTAGTTTATACGTTTTCGTCCCATATGGATAAAATTCGGTGCAGGTGGTGCCCACAAAAAATTAGATGATCAGGAGTTCCGTGAGAATCGGCGCTGTGAAAGTTATACTTTATTTAAGGGCCTAAATGACGTTTTATTCATATTTTCCACATTCGTTATCCGATTTGAGTGGAATCCTCTACAAGAACCGTGCTCTTGTAAAGCCGGAATTTTTCTTGTGGGCGTAAGTGAAATTACATTTAGGTGTGTTCGATGACACATTATGACAGTTTTAGAGTAAAGAACGCGCTGCTGAATGCTGCCAATTACGTCACGGAGTACTGCATTTACAGTCTTATTTCATGGGACGTCTCTACTAGCCGTTGTATTCTTTACTGTTTTATCATCGTGAACACAGACAAGAAGGAATAGCTTTAAAAGGCTCATCTGTCGGACGTATGTGGTATATTCCAAATTACATTTAAATTGTTATTTGAGCCTCGTGTTTCGGTTTAAGACTTTACTTAAAAAAGCATCTCTTATACCTAGACGTAGATGGGAGGATAATATTAAAATGGAACGTGAAGAATTGGGGTTTGGAGGCATGGACTGGATTGGTCTGGCCCAGGAGAAGGACAGGTGGCAGGCTGTTGTGGATGCGGTAATGAACGTACGGGTTCCGTAAAATCCCGAGATTATCTTGAATAGCTGAGGGCTTTTTAACTTCTCAAGAGCTCTGCTGCGTGTATTTAGTTGGTTAGTTACTTATTGTTTCTGCTTCTTCTGTAATACATTCTGACGACATGTTATTCACAACATAGGACTGATACACAAAGACAAGAGTAGAGCTCTTTCGATTGTAGATAAGCTGAAATACTTTTGGTCCCATGTCCTTCAGTTTTTAGAAACATGAAAGGAAACTGTGACGAAAATTTTATTACATCTGAATTTTCCTGCAAGTCTTCAATCGGAATTCAAATTAAGATTTATAATCATTTTAAACTTCAGGTTCCTCGTATAATCTTATTAGCCAGAGAAGTCAGTAATTTGTTTCTAGTCCTTTCCTCACTGATGAAATTAACTTTGCTTAGGACAGTTCGAATCTGCTGCGGACAGTATGTTCCCCCACCCGAACCTCTTTCCCGCTCGGTCTAAACAGGCCTGATGGTGCTGGCCGAACTACAGTCTCATGCGGAATTCGTTAAAGCAAATTCCTTTACAAACGTTTCATAAATACTTTTTATTTCGGAATTTTAATGAGCTGCAACTTTCATACGCGTTCGGACTTCTCCTCTTTAACTTTTACGCTGGGTTAATAAAGCACTGCGCATATTTTTTTGTTGTACTTGGAACGGGGCCACCCACGTGAAGCTAAATTTACACCCGGGGTATAAAGATTATGGCGTCCTTGGTCTTACGGTAGATTTGCTTCGTGCTGTTGAATTGGGAGTCTCAAACTCAGCGTCGCGAGGGACTTCTGATCACTCTTCAGCTCCCATAACAATCAGGCTTTAAGCTTTCTTTATGGACTTCAACCAAGTTCAAGAAAAAATAAAAGACAAGGCAGATAAAAATTCTGTCCAAATTTTATTACTTTTTCAATATTTTGCTTTGACTCTCCAGCGGTTTGCTGAGGTGCATCGTAGATGCTGATAGGCCTACCATTGGTGGTACGGTCATTGTGATTTACGCTTTAGGGTCGTGAAATCCAAAGCTAGAGTACCAGTGCTCCAGAGGAACTTACTGCTGCAAACATTATGTGTCGTCATATACCTTCATATCAAAACGTCTTGGTTGAGGACATCCCTTTGTGTTTAAAGTACATTAATAAAATGAAATTGTATATGTTCTCCGTGTGACACAACTATATAATATTTTATTCTTATTCTACTATTGGCTACTAGTTTCTGCCTCAGGGCCAATCATCAGGCCAATATTTACAAAATGCTGGTGCATATAATACAAACGTCAATTTTTATGGGATCCCATTTACAATCATTTATAGTCTTTATAATTGTTACCAGCTTTTAAATGTACTGTCTGTGGTAAGTTGTGCCGAAATTTTATGTGAGTACTATGAACGTATTTCCAAAATTTTCCCAGGATTGGCAACCTTAAAGTCCTAAAATTATTAAAATTATTAATAATTAATTACATAATATTCAGTAAAATGTGTTTAAAATATGTTATGAAGGTTTAAATACATTTAAATATATATATGACTTATATTGTCATATTGGTAAAATTATCAAAAAATATTTGAAACAGAAAGATGAATATTTTGTGTAGATACATGTTTCATGAAAGGAAACACTGAACTCCCTGTTCAGTTACAGTGACAGTATGATTGTAGGTACAGTAATGTAGAAATGGGATAGCGACGATTGAAAATACATCTTCACAAGAGTGGTCGCTGAGTACAGAATGAGGTGACGCAAGTCTGATGATTGGAAGAAAATAACTGTGAATTGCAGATATAAGAACAATAACGAAGGCTGTAAAAAATGATCTTTAGAATATTTGGAGAGAATACCTGAAATTCTGGTCCCCATATTGGCTGTCCGTAAAATATAACCGGCAGTTGGTTGGCATGGGCCGTAGAAAAAGATTGGGTAGTTTTAATCCGGCAACCAAAATAGGCCCGAACTAATGCTATCTTGACATACTTGTTTTGCTAAATAACTGTGTCTGCTGTTCACTATTAATTACTTTATCACAAATTTTATATTTTATTGACCGTGCATCCTTATATAATCTTGTAAATAAAGCCAACTTTGCGCACAATTTTTCTTAGTATGTTTATTTCTTTTCTGTACATGTTTCGGGCGACTATGTGCCCATCATCAGGAGAAATAACTGTATCTATGCGACACTTGGTATTTGTCACTCTGTGTGGATGACTGTCTGGTATGCAGGGTGGAATGAACATTTATTCCACCCTGCATACCAGACAGTCATCCACACAGAGTGACAAATACCAAGTGTCGCATAAATACAGTTATTTCTCCTGATGTTGTGCACATAGTCGCCTGAAACATGCAGAGAAAAGAAATACATATACTAAGAAAAATTGTGCACGAAGTTGGCTTTATTTACAAGATTATTTTATCACCTTTACTTAGCTGAAGATGGAACTTTATTGTTGAAAGAGATCGTAAAGAATAGGATGGGAGGACATAAACTAGGTTCTTCTGCCTGAGGGTAGGAGTAGTCAACGAACTTTTGTGAACCCGGTGATGACATTTCTGTTTCCATAAAATGCAGATAATTTCTTGCTACAGAAGAAATAAATGTCTTGAAGATTTCGCGGCGACAAATTGAATGACATCTCGGGCAGACGGCTGCGTCAGCGTGTAGAAAGCTGGACGTTTCAGAGACTGACTTTGTCTCCACCCTGAAGATGGGAACAGAGTCAGTCTCTGAAACATCGGAAAATTTCTACACGTTGACTTGGCCGTCTGCCCGAAATGACATTCAATTTTTCGCCACGAAATCTTCCAGACTGTAGCAAGAAATTACCTGCCTGAGAACGTGTCCTTGTGCACATAAAAATATTGACTTCTCAAAAGGACTGTGCGTCATGGAGTTGGTTAAAGGCTGTGACGGGCCTTCTTTATGAATGTGCGAATAGGCGTGTACTGCTTCTAATATACCGCCCGTTTTACAGAATTAGCTAATTTTAACACAGAAAGAGTTGGTTTTGACAAGATGCACGATACACTATAAGTACGAGAAAGCACGTTCCGGCTGTAGCCGGAATTAAACGAGAGTCCGTTGGATTATACAAGTGAAATTAAATTATGGCACTGCGAGCATGCGTGTTAGAAGAAAGCATGCCTGGACTAGTCAATCGCTGAACGCCGGCCTTACTTCGCGTCGTACATTGAAAAACTTAGTCCTTGACTGGCCAAGGGTGTTTTATCGTTTGGATCGAATAAATCCATTATCATCACACGTGTTTATTGTTACCAGAGCCGTCTAGATGACAAAAAAAGATGGTGGTCACACAGCATCATCTTATGCCTGGGCTTGCTATTCACACACACACACACGCACACACATATCGGCTTTTCTGTCGAACAGAATTCCCGACATTTTGTGTTTTCAGTCTTCCATATTCCCCGGGGCCACTGTCACATGTCATTGTCGAGCACGCCCCAAGCCTACAGTCGCTCCTCGGATAGCTGTCACATTGCAGTCCATAAATCCATCCATAACTGCGTTGTTATTGTATAAGCCAATGGCCAACAGCAAGATATACCGAGCCGCTAGAAGGAAAGCCTCAAGATCCTTCCTCACGTTGGAAGGTACCGAATGTTCTGCAATCAGTTCATCGGTATTATTGTGCAGGGTTGTTTACAGTTTATTTTGCTTGTATGGCGCTTCTCGTGTTGTTATAAATTAATGTTTTCGTGTTGTTTGTGTTTCAGGTGAGTGTTCTACAATTTACAGTGGAACCGAAAAGTAATATATCATACAGCACACAGTTTGAGAGTGTAAGTACGTATCAGTAATAGTGTGTAACATCACGCATTACTTACGGCAATTGTCTACACTCCTGCCGTCACATCATTGATTGTCTTTATGGTTTGTACTGGATATACAGGGTGATTCGTGACTTATGGACATTTACTTCCTTACTCCATGGAGCAGAGTCCTTGAGAAACTAACAGGTGTTCAGCTAGTCAAGAAATTCCCCGCATTTTATGGAACACGAAGGTTCATTACCACAGTCACAAGTGCCCGCCACCTTTCCCTATCCTGAGCCAGCTCGATCCAGTCCATACCCCAACATCCCACTTCCTGAAGATGACTTATGGACATTACTGTAGGAAATGATTTGTAAGATCTTTGTGATCGGTAAGTTCATATAAACATGTGTCCGATTTTGGACGGTTACGGAGTTATGGCCGCTTGAAACTTAGAATAGAGGGTAAGGATTATTGAAAATAAACGGAACAGGATATTAAACGAGCTTAATCCGTAATCAATTTAAGTATAAATATAACTTAGCTTTGTGAAATTGCCCTCAATTTACACTGACCTGTGCTTTAAGCAGGTTTTCGAAAATGCCACCGCCGGCCACAACTCATCCCTGCCGCTCGGTTGCACAGCGCGAGTTGCAACTGATGCTGGCTTCTCCCATTGCAATTATTTCAAGGTCGCTTAGCGTGCCTTGGCGACGTCCTGTTTACATGATGGCATTTACGACAATTAAAAAAACCTAACTCCGTAACCACTGAGAATAAGACTCAATTTGATGTTAACTTTTTTGATCATGAAGGCCAAAGAAATCATTTCCTACAGTAATGATGACATGTCTTGAATCACGCCGTTTATCAACAGGAATCAACTACGTATGTGAGACTTTTAAATGAGACATCCCCGTTGTGTTGTATAGATTTATAAAATATAAACAAAATATAGTCAAACACAACTCAATTAATGATTTTATTGAGGTGTATTCTTACACCGTAATAAAATCATTAATTGAGTTGTGTTTGACTATATTTTGCTTATATCTTATAATACGTATGCAAGAGTTGTAAACCACAACCCCATGTTCTCTTGTTTATGAGGTGTATTTGTACGTCAGTATATCGTTTGCCGAATCACAGCAAAATATTCTAGCCTAACGTATTGCACCTACAGTGCTCACAGTTAAGATCTTACCTGTGGATTCCACACTTGTTTTACTGGTTTCATCTGTTCGTAAATTTTATATCCAGGATGGCACAAACAGGTTGCTTCTACTGTTACCCTCTGTACATTTCTTGAACACTTAAGCCGCTGTTATATTTACGGAGCTTCTTGATTTTGGTATAGTGAGGACGAAAATTCGGATGTGAATTAATAAAGTGTGCGTATATAGTTGGTTTATGTTAATTATGTATATTGTTTAATAAGTAAACGGTGAGAGTGTTTAAGATTATATTGTATTTTATTATTTTTTCTTTGAAAGTCATTGGGGACTTTTGGGATGTACCTCGAACATTTTTCATTAGCAATCAAACACTTCCGAAAAGTCGTCTATTAACTCTTTGGCCCTGGAGCAGGACATTTAAATTGTAGCACGCCATTAATGTAAAATGCAAATATTTTGTGAACCAAAAAAGTAACAGTATGAAGTACATAACATTTTGTGGAGGAATAAACGGAGATAGTGCGAGCAAATAAAAAAAAATTAATTGTGTTTGTTGACTAAATATATAAAAAGCGTACTCTGGGGAGTAGCTGTACCCCTGTCGTATATATAAGATGCCTAGTGCCTAAAGGTTAAATACGAGTGGGTTTCAGAGGCAAAGCAGGTTATTTATATGAAATAACAGTTATTTCTCATTTATTGCCATGGTTATCCCTTTCCCTAGACTGTCAGGTCTTTCTGTAAAGCAAAATGATTTATTTGTGTATCTTTATTGATAATGTTATTCAAACCATTGATCGGAAGTGTAGTCGCTAGTTTCTGATGTTGCCACATGGATTAAATACGATGTAAGCTTCTCGTGAGATCAGCCTCGTTGAGAAAGTAAACTGGTAAAGTAACTATGAACGTTTGAAGACACGTGGGAGAGTGGAGGTACAGATCCACTCTTCTGAACCTCGGCTACTTGATGGAGATTAATGATCCGCTTCACGCTTCGGTCGCCTTTCGCCTGGGTACAGAGCCATAGGTACTCTCTGAATAGGAGTCTGGGTGGGACCAAGGGTGTTTTCGAACACTTTGGTGTAGAGAAAACTCCCGTGTTCCTGCCGGGAACCAGATATTGGTAAAGAGTACAAATCTGCAGTTAGTGACTCTGAAATATCACTATTCTACTTCTGTATGCGTGGCTAACAGTACGAAAAACTTTGACAACGTAACTGGAATTTTCCTTTGTTAAATCCTGCCTTTGTTTTGGCACGTGACGTCTTGAATTGCCGTTATTCATTTGTTGCATTATTGCTACATACAGATGTACTCTACGACACAGTGGTACAACAGTTGTACTTCAAGTGTTGCATATTCCATATATTTGTAGTTCATTGTTTAATGACCAGAAATAAAATACGGGTGAAGTTGGATACTTATTATTTTATATAGTATATTTTCAAACATATTTCGATTGTAACTGAACCATCGTCAAGGAGAGAACAATTTTCAGGAGAAGTGAAGCGTCTCCAGTAACTGTACTTGCCATATACTGTATGCAAGTAGAGTTATTGAACGGCGGCCGGGATAGCGTAGTCGTTATTACGACTCGCTGCGAGTTTGAAGGCCCAGGGTTCGAAACCCGGTAGGAGTGAGATCGTCTTTACCCATCCAGATATGGCCTGGTGCCCACCCAACCGGCAGTAAAAGCAGCGGGAGCTTGGCTTTGACCACTCACCCCAAACTAGCGACGAGGTCAAAGAAAGAGTAGGCCCTAGAACTGCAGTTCTAGTCCTCTTCTGGGCGTTCACGTCCTCTTGTAGGCCTAACGTTACTTTGCTGTTGTTGGATGCTTCGTGTTCCTTGAAATTATCATTTTCCTGGTTATGGTTCAGTTAGAACCGGAACATGTTTTAGAATGTATAATAGATATCCACAGTCAGCTCATTACTGTATTTTATTTTTCGTTAGTGAACACTGAAAGGATGTACGTACGTATTTCTTATTGTACTGTACGTACTCTGATTGTTACTCCGTGACTGGCGTGGTCTGACAGATGGAATCCACTGAAAGTATTTCATTGTGACATTTCATTTCGTGATAAAATTAAATTTTCGCTGAAACTGAGATTTTAAAACTAAGAAACTACTGGTCTACGATCTTCTGGGATGTTTGGCAACGCTACTTGGTGGTTTATTACCGACTTGTCGGCGGTACGTTGTAAGTACCTGGACTTTGGAGGCTTCTGTTTCTACATTGTGCCTCAAATTGTATAATGACGCATGATATGCTGACTGGTGAGTGATGATTTGGAAAGGTTTTGGAAGAAAATGGTGGTGGCTAAAACAAGACAATAAACTGGAATTTTACTAGAACTGAAGAAAATTCTGCTAGGACACTCCATATCCCAGTCGAGATTAGAACAGGGCATCTCTCGAATAGAAACCTAGATCGCTATCCCTACACCATCCTGATCGGTTTCTAACAAACATGTTTAATTTTATGAAGGCCCACCCTGTCCTTATTCGGAACACGTGATGTCACAAACTCCGTTTCTCATTTCTGTTGCCTGTCGGACAATTTCCTAGCTCTAGTGGTTGCTGCGGTATTCGTCTCTAGAGGGAAATATGCGTAATCAATATGTATCGCAGAATGGTTACGTATAAATTATTGTGCTATTGCTTGGAATTCCCCTTCTTTTGTGACATCTGGAGCAAGTTAATTTGCTTTATCTCCCCTCACCCCATCGGCGGCATTCTGTTGGGCACTTGATTGCAAAATTCATTCGGTAATTCCGAAAGACAAATGAGGCTATATCTGTGCCAGGCTTCCGTTAAGCACGGATTTATTTTGAATCCTGTTTTGTTTCTGTCTTGTAAATCGAAAAATGAATTTTTTGATGAAGCTGTTGCTAACCAACGAAACAGCGGTGTACACTGGTCGCTCTTCGTAATATGAAAGGATAGGCTGATAGTTGCCTAGCAACCAGGCAAGAGATTGAGAAAAGAAAAAAAAAAAAGGAGACAACGCCGCTAATCAGATCTTCCGTTATATCTGACGTATATGCAATTCAGTAACTGTGAAAGCTTCGAGACCTGAGGTTTGCACAGCTGAGATGATGGAGACTCATGTCTTGTTGGGTGTCCGGCTGTGTCGACTAGTAAATAGTTACGACGTTTCGAAGAGACGTGTTGCCTTCTACTTCCTTTCAAGCAGTCCAAGAAGAGTGCTCGTGTACTGCCTGACCTGGAATATGAAGACTTCACGATCCTTCGCAGCGTCGGTACTGGTTTACCAGTCGACTCTGCCGCACATCCAAAAAGACTCGAGTCTTCAACCCTAAGCGCTGTTTCCATTTAATTTTTAAGAATACAGGCTTCGCTTCTCGACAGCACTTCCATGACTTTCAAAATAATGCTTCATAGGATGAATAATTTGGTAGTATAAATTCTTTAACACTTTTAAGTCTGTAATTTATTTAAGTGTCTTTAAAAATTAACCTTTTACTTCACAGAAAACACTTTATCTGCATTACTTAGACCAAGAGTATGGGGAAGTTACCTCTGCCCTGATATTCATACAAACACATAAGTGATTTCTGTGACAGACATGGAGATTTATTGGTGTTCATATAGGTGGAACATGTGCGCAGTAGTCTGTGACTTAAATGATTAACCTTGAATTAGGTTTCACGGCAGTTGGAAATGTGTTGTAAAGAGCGTGCCGTTCTACATCATACAAACTTTGTTCAATACATTTGAAAAATATATTGCAAGGCCTTATGACCGAGATATCATGCACTGTAATTTAAGGATTTCAAATAGCCCCAGGCTTAAAAACTTTCACATGCTACGGCCGTGCCATTGATCATATGTTTGAACCGCAATTTCTGACCGCGAAGTTTCTGGTTCATCTTCAAGGATTTTCAAAATATATTTGTGTGGCGGTTAGGTAGCATTGCGGCAAGTTTATTGCAGTGTACAGGCTCAAAAATCTTTATGCCACCATTTCGTGATGTTTCACTTTCCTGAGATGTGTTAGAAGGGTGTGACACACCATCAACCCTCATCCGGGAAGGGGGGGGGGTTGCGGTCCGGTATGGCTGATTTATTCTCTGAAGCTAAATATTTTATGCACGTTTTCAGGCTTTCGCGACGGCTGTTAATCTGTTGATGGTCTTATTGTGGGTTTCTGTGCCGTATGGTAATATCCCGACTTTTCGTAAGGACCTACTGCTTCCATCTCTAGGGGCGACTCAGTCTGGTTCACGTGGATGCTGAAATGTTTGAAAGGAAGGAATTTGCTGGTTGTAAAGCGAAATTGGAGGAAATTTGACCAGTCAGAGCTCTTGGATGGGGCTAATACTGACTCATTGAAACTACACATTTCCTCCTTTCCAGCTACTTCAGAATCCACATGAACAAGATTGTCACCCCTGAAGATGGAGGCAATACGCGTCCCCGAAACGTCGAATCTTGTATCTGCTACACAGCACAGAAACACAAACATGAAAGCTGTCAACCATATATTTCATATTTTGTGTTGTCTTCAAGCATCTGATATCCAACCCATCCGAAATCTCTAAAATAACATGAATTGGGCTGCAGCGCTTCCTTATTATTACTAGTATTGTTATTATTATTATTGTTGTTGTTATTCGCTCCGAAATGTGAAAAATATTATGAAGGCACTTTCATTATTTAATATCCGTAACTACTAAAGGTTTTTTGTCGCCTCCTTGTGCCGTGCAACTATGTTCATATTCTATCCAATGTGTTTAAGCCATTTGACGGAATTTTTTTGAACTCTATATGGACAACATGCCACTACTGTGCTTTTTATTAGTTTCGTAAGTTAACCATGTATATACCAACAACTGTCCTATTATTTAGATACAATGATATACAACTTGTAAACCTCCTGCATGTTTCGGCCTCTTTCGGTCATCTTCGGAGAGGTATTCAACCAATAAAAATACTGTATTATTGCACATCTGTATTGTAACTTGCAAGAAATGTATGTTTGTGTGCTGAATAACTTCCTGAAGATGTCCGAAAAATGCCGAAACGTGTAGGAGGTTTACTACAGTTTGTGTATCATTGTGTCTAAATGTTAGTGTAGTTGTTGGTGTATGAATGTATGTATGTATGTGTGTGTGTATGTATGTACGTATGTATGTGTGTGTGTGTGTATGTATGTATGTTTATGTATGTATGTGTGTATGTGTATGTATGTATGTATGTATGTATGTATGTATGTATATGTATGTACGTATGTATGTGTGTGTGTATGTATGTATGTATGTATGTATGTGTGTGTGTATGTATGTATGTGTGTGTGTATGTATGTATGTATGTGTGTGTATGTATGTATGTATGTGTGTGTATGTATGTATGTATGTGTGTGTGTGTATGTATGTATGTGTGTTTTTTTAAATATACTTATTGGCATGCTCCATTACATTTTGTTTGTAATACTACATGCTATATGTATGTGTGTGTGTGTATGTATGTATGTGTGTATGTATGTATGTGTGTATGTATGTATGTGTGTGTATGTATGTATGTGTATGTATGTATATATATGTATGCATGTATGTATGTATGTATGTATGTGTGTGTATGTATTTATGTATGTATGTGTGTATGTATGTGTGTATGTATGTATGTATATATATATATATATGTATGTGTGTGTGTATGTATGTATGTATATATATATATATGTATGTGTGTGTGTATGTATGTATGTATGTATGTATGTATGAGTCGAGCGTTAAGAAACAACTTAAACAATGTTAAGAAGGCGGCCATGGGAATTTAACGTGATGGTATGTATGTATGTATGTATGTATGTATGTATGTATGTATGTATGTATGT
>Ga0131853_10016409_pt1 | contig 13515 bp, 9 predicted proteins | sample TergutLab28metaG_FD_92764 | JGI IMG/M metagenome (GOLD analysis project Ga0131853, IMG submission 92764) | Labiotermes labralis P1 segment gut microbial communities from Petit-Saut dam, French Guiana - Lab288 P1 (version 2) (version 2) | ecosystem: Host-associated > Arthropoda: Insects >... | reverse complement strand
CTCCTGAAGATGGACTATTAACGTCTGAAACATGTTGAGCAATATATAATAAAGCAAGTGTCATCTAGTTGGTCAACCTTTATTCAAATATCAAGATGATGCACGGTCCAATACGCATAAGATAGTTAATCAATTTTACAAGTCCAAGAATAAATAAATATGCGGGTGATTACACACCACAAGGTACTTCTTGTGAAAACTGGAAATGTTTTCGTGGTAGAATTGTCAGGCCCAGTGCACAATTTGAGTCTTGTTTTCTAGGAATCTTAAACACAACTATATACTTGCTATTTAAGGAAATATTACGCGATGACGGAGCTTGGTGAAACCTGTTTTGTGTCATTCGTACCAGACTTATGTTACGATGATGTGATCCTTTGGTAAATAATTTGCTCTCTTTTGTAGAATAGGCAGAGTCCAAGAAAACATCCAACACCATAAGCGTAGGTATATTTTCAGGGTTTTCAAAGTCTGGTACTCTTTAACAAATGATAGGCTTTTCAAATGATGCCGGCGTTGTTTTAACTATGACACCACACAATATTTTCAAACACAATGTCACAAAGTTGCTCCCTGCACTCCAACAATCCTGTAACAAATGTAGATATCCGACAAGTTCTAAGCTCTTCAACGATTAGTTTGAATGGATGTTTCAAGTTCGATGTCCTACTATGAAACGAAGTGCAATGGGTAAAACACGTAACGTGCATGAAAAGCACGTCTGGCTTGGGGTTTATCGTTTTTAAGCACGTGAAGGAAGTGTTTGCACCTGTTCGAGCTAATGAAGCCGTTTAAGTCACAGTAACATGATTAGGAATATCAGGCTATAAAAATAGCTCAAAACATTTGTAACATAAAGATGATCACAGTTGTGTTACTTACCGCTGTGACGGCCGACTGCGCGCGCATACCTGACTAAACAGATGCTAACGTGTCCCAGTGATCAACAGCTGGATGTCACGTGACGCCAGACCCAAAATTTACCCTGGTGGTAGAGCACTTTTGAAACGTTATGTCACAATGTGTGACTGCAGCGATGGCAAGGAATTGAGACAATTGAAAAATCCCCTGTTTCTTGCATCTCGCCGCAAACATGGAATGAGCGAGGTGGTATTCTAAGACCTCATACCGGTTGTGTGGTCGAAGGAAGACCTTCACTTCACGCCAATTATCCTCGATGGTATTACTGTGATCCCCGCTGTCCGGATTTACGTACGAGTTCATGTGAATTACGGTGCGGTGAAACCATGATTTGCGATTTCCTGATACGCAGCCCACCAATCACTCATGCGAATTGTGACGGCCTCTATCTAGACACGGATAAAGCTCGTCAGTGTGTCGGCGGTTCTGTAAGTACATGAAAAAGAAGTTTTCTACCGGAATCAGGTTCAACATCGCCAAACACAACCTGGCCCTATACAGGGTTTCCCATATAGTATTTTCAGCGAACGAAATTGCTCTAGTCGATTTCAACGATTTTGTTAGGAACACCGATCCGTTCAGAGCAGCATTCCAAATATGTCCGAGATCGTGTGATCACATAAGTGATGTTCGCTTTGGATTTGTTTGGCAGGTTCGCGGCGCAACATGTCCTAAGTAAGGAACATTCAGTCGAACAAAAATTCATCGGCGTGATATTTCGTACGTCCCACCCAGGCAATGACGTGACGTAAATTCCACATTGTAATTGGAATGATTCGTCTTGCCCCATATTTAAGTATTCGTTGTATTCTTCCGTCTCCCCTTCATCACATTCAATCACACCGCATATATATATATATATTAACACAAGAAAATAACACATTTGTTTAATTTGAAAATAAAACGTTATTTAAAATCATTAAATTTCCCAGGCGCGAGGCTAGCTACCTGTATTGCTACTGTATGGATGAATAAGTCGACTATACCGTACCGGTCTTGCTGTCAGCAGGGTTAGCCCAGAAAGTTGACAGCGTGCTAGCAGTAGCCTTCGGAAACAAACTACGTTGGTTCGAGTCGCACCAACGGCATCTTTATTTATGTAGCCCAGGCAGATGAACACGTGCTAGGAGTATGTTGGTTCGAGTCCCACTATCGGCATAATTCTTTATGTAGCCCAGGCAATTGAACATGTGATAACAATACCCTTCGGAAACGAAGTATATTGGTTCGAATCCCAGTAATGGCATATTTCTTCATGTAGCCCACGGAGATGAACGCGTGATAGGAATATGTTGGTTCGAGTCCCACTATTCGAATATTTCTTTATGTAGCCCAGGCAGTTGAACGCGTGCTAACAGTAGCCTTCGGAAATACTGTTTTGGTTCGAGTAACACTTTCGGCATATTTCTTTATGTGGCCCATGCAGTTGAACGCGTGCTATTAGTAGACTTCGGAAAAAAAAATTTGGTTTGAGTCCCACTATCGGCATATTTCTTTATGTAGCCCAGACTTTTGAACACGTGTTAACAGCCACATTCGGAAATAAACCATTATGGTTCGAACCACACTATCGGCATATTTCTTTATGCAGCCCTGGCAGCTGAACGCGTCTTAATATAGCTTTCGGAAACAAACTATATTGTTTCGTATCAAAATATCATCATATTTCTTTATGTAGCTCATGAAGTTGAACGCGAGTTAACAGCATCCTTTGAAAAAAATTTGTTGGTTCGGGTCCCACTATCGACATACTTCTTTATGTAGCACAGTCAATTGACCGCGTGTAAACAGCAGCCATACGAAAAAATCTAAGTTGGTTCAAGTCCCAATATCCGCATATTTATTTATATATCGCAGGCAGTTGAACGCGTGTTACAAGTAGCCTTCTTATACACAGTACGTTGTTTCGAGTCCCACTATCGGCATATATATATATATATGAATCTAACTGGCTACAGATGCTGATGGTTATGAAAATAAGTGTATGTTTTACTAATATTGAAATGAAAGGCAACGAAGAACTCAACTCATTAAATTAATACAGGTTTCTTGAAATTTTCTGCCAAATGCAGGGATGTCTTCCGCAAATGCTTTATGGTAATTCACAATTTTATAACCGTGGACGGAACAGGATATCTGCTGATTTTAATGGTTGAAAAAGGAGGGTAGGGAATTACAAACATCATCATCATTATCAATATCTTTAACATAAAGAATTGGACCCTTTGACCTGTTCCGTCTACGGGGTTACAGCTGCTCGCGCCAAAGCTTCTTCGATCTTCAACTTGTTCTCCTTCCTTTTGGTCTGTAGTTTTATGATTTTAAATGGATTTGTTTTGTTGTATTATTTGCAAAGGAAGATGCCAGTTCCTTCTGTATACAGCCGAAAACTGACGCGGCTGTGATAATACAGTCACCAACCCTGAGTTGTGTGGAGGACAAAACACTCCACAAAACAAATTCTTTAATAAAAGTGAAAGTGCCGTTATTCGCTCTATATCGACACTTATTACAGCTAAACCTTCTTCATTCTCATTACGATGGCTCACAACGACAGGTGTATTCGCTAAGGTGTCATCTCACTTGCTGAGATTGGAGGGTTGCTTGATAGCATTGCCGGGGAAATATACGGAGTTCCCATGCCAACTGCAAGGGAATGGCTACAGAAATACCGTAGGCATCAGCAAGTTGGAAGGTGTAATGGAACTGGGATATTCCGCGTTTCCAGCCCAGCTCAAGATTTTGCTTTAGTAGACGAAGCTTAGAGAAACACTTTCTTCAGTGCAAGGGATCTTAAAACTGCTACTGGCTTTCCTGGGCAAAAGGACACTATTATTTCGAGACTTAGGTTTCAGGGCACGGCTTGCTGTGGTGAAGGAATTTCTCAGTGATGAACATAAACTATACAGTTTAGCGTTTGCTGAGAGCAATGTAAATCGCAAGTGGGATAGAGTCATGTTCACTGATGAATCGAAATTTACTCCAGCAAATGATGGGTCGGTTTTAGTCTGCAGACCACAGGGACAGCGTTGGAACCTGGAATATACGTCTACCTGCAGACGCAGTGGTCGTGTGTCTGTCCACTGTTAGGGCTGGATCGCCCATGAAAGGGGTGGAATTCTCCATCGCATAAAGCGTCAACTGGACGGCCTGCAGTATCAGCACATTTTGCAGAAAGTTATGATGCCCTTTGTACGGGTGCTTTATCCCGAATGTATAATCAATTTACAGCAAGACCTCTCTTACATTCATGACTCTCCTGTGGTTCAAGAATGTCTATCGCGGCAGGACGACGTCGAACTCATTGACCTGAACCGCGAGGGTCCGATATGAACCTCATCAAGATTATGTGGAGTGAGGTGTAAAGGACAATGCAGGAAACCTGACCTGTCCTCCCTCCCAGAAATAGCGATGAGCTATAGGCCATTGTGTCAGACGCGTGGGATGAATTTTCTTCGAAAACGCGTTATATTCGATCATTGATTGAGTCCATGACAGGACGAATGAAATCAGTGGTCGAAGCAGAAGGGTTCTGGTCTTCTTATTAAAGAAGATAATTTCTGAAAACAGCCCTTTTATTGGCTGAACTATTAATTTTCATTTTCTATGTTTAAGTGCGACACTTTGCCGGTCCCAGTGGCCAGACGGTCTACAGAACTTCGCCTGCTGAGATGTGGGTTCGAATCTCATTGTGGGCATAGATGTCTGTCCTTTGTAAGTGGTGTGTGTTTCGAAGGCTAATGCCAGCACGCGTTAAACTACATGGACTACATATAGAAATATACTAATAGTGGGACTCGTACCAACAGATTTTGTTTCCAAAGGCTATTGATAGCACGCGTTGAATGCCTGGTTTACACCTGCTGACAGTAAGAACGTAGGATCCGGTTGACTCATCCATCCTTAACGATAAGGTTAGCTAGCTAGCCTCACGCGTGTGAAATTTAATGTAGTTTAATTAATGTTTTAATTTGAAATTAAACAAATTATTATTGTTTCGGTTGATGTATACGCTGTTTGGTTGATTGTAATGAGAGGAAGACAAAGAAACGCCACGAATGCACAAATATGGGGAAAAGAAAACGACTCAAATTATTTTGGCAACTCTACGTGACGTGAGTTCCAGTTCGGGAATTAGAAAATTTCAGGTCGATGGATTTTTTTTCAACTGAGTGTACAATAAATCCTGATGGGTGCGTTTACTCCCATGAAGCCATGAACCCTTCTTTATGGGCCTAGACTCAGAGCACCTGGTTCCAGTAACCAACATGCAACAACGCCATTTAAAACCATCTATGACAGAAGGATCTACATAACAGGTCTTATCACAACCGCATGATTTACACCGCACCTTGCCTTGGAATTAATCCGAAGTACTTAAGAAACTGTAAACCGATTGCTTGGAGTAGTAAGGCAGTCGATTTGGCATTCCTACCAAAGAACCTATGATGTCCCCGTCACGTGATGTTGACAATTATGGCGGTACGGTCAATGAACTTCTCCTAATTATTATTCAAACTACCTTCCTAATGTGCAACTTATCTAATTGATATTCATCCGTCATTGATTGATATGCAAATTTTGTAATTGATATTCAGATGGCTTTGATTGGTACGCAATTGATCTAACTATTATGCAAATTACTTAATCTCAGACAGCTTGACGCCTTAAGTCTTTTGTATTGTTTCCCGGAATGCATGGCAACTTGCGGCCATATTTAATGGACGCAATTTTCCAATATGTTCGACGCGCGCAATGTTTGAAATTTTAAAATTTTTATTTTTTAAATCCGTCATTTTAAAATATAGTCGCCGGCGCGCTATTTTTAAATGTATCGTAACTTTAAATTCAGCCTTTTTAATTCTAAACTATCTTTACAATACGTCGGGTAAAGCGCCATTTTTAAAATCATATTACTTGTTTAAAATATTTTATTTTTGGAAAAGCGGCGGGTCAGGTGTAGAATTCGATATTCATAATTGAAAGTTTGTAGGTTCCATTCCAAACTCTTGAACCTCTTTTAAAATGACCCTTTCATATGTCTATTTTAATTAGGTTAATATATAAAGACACAAGTTACAATTACATATATTGGTTATTTCTTAAAATACATTTGTAATACAGCAAGCATAAATCAATATTTTAGAACGGGGTGTATGAGGCTAAGCGTTTGAAATAAATTCTAGTCTAGTCAATGGCGGATTTGTAAGCGAAAGAGTGAGGGGCCGGCCGCAGGTAAAGGTTTAAAAAACAGGTGTTACAGCGAAGTTTGAAAACCTGAGACGAGCTAACAAACACAACTGTTTTAAAATATATATTATGACACACGATCCTTTTTGCGTAACCAAGTTACTAAAATATCAATTGTTGCTGCATACTTCGTGTAACTTATTACACTAAAAAGATCTGCGAAATAATTAAGCGCTAATAAGGACAGTATATAATAACACTGATAATTTTGCACGGTTTAACAACGCATATTCTTTTAGTTTTTAGCGTATAATTTCATTAAAACACGCGGTGAAATAATTTACGCGCTTATGAAAAGAGAAACTTACACTAAAACACACGGCGCAATAATATACGAGCTTATGAAAACAGTATATAATAAAACTATGCATAATAATTTACTTCCAATAATTTTTTACGGCTTAATATTTCATATCAGCTCCCTTTTTGGCAGTAAAATTACATTGGAACACTCGGTTAAATAATTTACGTGTATGAAAACAGAATATAATGACTGCTTATAATTATTTACTACAGATAAATACGAATAAAATTAGCGTATAATTACATCGAAACACGCGGTGAAATAATTTAAATAAATAAAAGTATCGTACAATTATATTGAAACACACGGCGCAATAATTTACGCGCGTATGAAAACACTCTTGCGATTACTTGCTAAAGGACTACTTGAAATAGGGTTTGTACAGCTTACGCGAAATGCACGTGTATACAAATAAACACAAAATAAATTTGTTTGTGTTACGGACTGCAGAACTCGAATACGAAAATTTAAAAGCTTACAAACCTGTTAGAAAGACACGCAAACACCGCTAACCTTCCAGACATATAGGCGCTTAGTACATTACGTAGGGGCAAAGCTGATTAGCCGTGCCCTATAGTCACACTGGCGCCAGACTGCTTCCGCTCAACAGGTAGCAGAAAGTTTTCATTAGCACCCGTTGGAGTAAGAAAAAAAGGCCAACGACACCTGTCAGCATTTCACTTAACTATTTGACGAGGCTAGTTAGACAAACTGCGGTGACTTTTTCTTTCTAGCTGAAGAGCTGAGACGAAGATACAGAAAAGGCGGCGCCGAAAATCCAGTGTCTACATACGGATACTGGTGATCGTATTAACGTTTTGTTACAGGTAATCGCTAACACGCAACTTTTAGCAGATATAACACTCATTGTAGATAACGAATAAGCACTCAGAAATTGTCACCGATGTCTGAAACAAACAGTAACCCTTTTAAATATTGTAAATAAAAGCATCTTGGTGATGATATCGCGTGATGTTTTGCAGAACAGATCATGTTCTCCCAGTCGGTTAGTGTGAGGCCACAGTGAAAGCACGAAATGAGATCCTTGTTTCCCCTAAGAGAGAACAATTTTTTACATTAGTCGGTATTTTTCAGGAATTATTTTTACCTGTAATAAACTCTCTTATGTTAAAATTCCCTACCAGTATGTAAGAAACCAGCTTTACTAAGGCTATTAGCGGAATGTTTAGTAGATGGTGACATTGTGTTAAAATACTGCATCAGAGTCACGTGTCTTCCGAACTGCAGGTAAACGGGGCCATCCCATTGGGCAGAGTTGTGCTGTCTAAACACATGCTTAAAATTCTCGGATTTGTAGCAGTAAAAAAATTGAAAATTAGTTCATGGCTATAAAAGGCACACATGTAACAAAAGAATAGATACAAACAGGTATACTTACTGCGCTCTGGCCGTGAATTGGGTCTTAACTCGGAATGAGGCCCACACACGTCGCTGTCTGTTCAGGTGATTTTTGGCCTGGTCGGTAGGACCAATAGGGATGTTCCGACAAAGACACACTAATGAATCCACAAGACGGACTCCAACGTTGGTGGCCTTTGAATGGATTATGTCCTTCTTCCCGTAGCCTATTTCCGAAACACAGTAGGCGCAACGAAGAACATCACTCCGGTTTGTGTAATAAAAACCGCTTGCTCCTAAACCATTTTTTCTATGAAGGCAACCGCCATTTATCAAATGTTTGACGACGATCTGATCCAATTTTCATATTTAAGTGCTGTAGGTTTCTGTTGATAGACTGTTCTGATGGTGGCGGCGGGAGCTGTGGAGGTATATAAACCAGTTGACCAGTGGAATTAAAGTACGAACACATGGCTGGAGCTTGCGAGTTATAGTAACACCGTTCTAACTTAAATGTAGCTAACGTTTCTCCCCTCCCATTAAAAGTCTGGTATTAGAAGGTCCATGAATCATTCAAGTGTGTGAGTTGTCTGAAATATAATGAAACGTTTCTTCTCCTCGCATTAGACTTCCGGCGCTATAAGGTTATGACTAACACATTTCAGATAACGACAGGTTGTAAAATCCATTAAGTGTTATTCGGAAAAACAAGTGCGTTTATGACTAAACTAAACAGGTGCACCGTAAAGAGGTCGCAATATGTCTAGGGAACTGAGTATAAATTAGGGTAAATGAACGTGTGTGGTATATACTTCTTTGTGCCTGTAGTGAAGATAGAAGTGCCCACGCTATACGAGTTGAGATTTACACAGTCTTGCCATAGCTACAACTAAAGCCGACAGCTATAACTAAAGTAAACCGTAACAGCCACCTGCTACAGCGACTACGCCTGTTAACAGCTATCTGTCTACAATTGCTAACGGCTGCCACCTTGCCACAACTGCAATTGTCGGTATATTTAATTTCGACTGGTTTCGATTAAGTGGTATATTTTCGAAACAAAATATAATAAAAGGCAAAGAAACGGTTCCTGAAGAGAGATAGGGTTATCCCGACTACTCAAGCTACCACTGTTAGCAGGGACAAGCACCAGTCGGAGGTAGCAACCTCTAGCATAAACAGTCCTCTGTGGAAATAAGAGAAAAGCTACCCTTTTTATTTTGGGCAAGACTACAAGATCTTTTCCAAAAATTTAACGTGACCGGGCCTAGTTTGTTGATCACGTTTAGGCCCCATGGTAAAGGGCAAGAACTTTCTGCTTATTTAAAGGAATGCATGACTGCGTTAACTAATTACTTATTTGATGATGTACGTGATAGGGATTTGGTACGACTAAGAATTCGGAACACAGAAAATGTCCAGGATAAGTTGGTGGGCGTTAGTTTCCGACGCGGTGACCAGCTAAGCGTGATATGGTATGGGGTGTGGTTGGCAAAGTCGTTCAAAGCAATGAGAAGTTCGGCTTGAGCGACCGCATGGAAATACATTTGGAGCATGCATGATGCATGCTGGTAACGCTAAAAGGGCTGAGAAGACGAAAGGGAGGTTTCTATACCTGATGAATGCTATTAAAGGAGTATTGTTGTCTTGAAGGCGGCATTCTTGTGTTTGGGTCAAGCAATAATTATCGCCATGGTTAAGGTAAATTGTTATCCAAAGTACAAATCGCATATAAACGGTAGAAATTTGGAACAACCTTTTGAAGATTTCTTAAGTGCTTCGAGAGTTAATTTTGCTAATGGCGCGGTCCTTAAAGAACTAGAACAGTTTCAAAATTATCTTTCGAACTACAAAATTATTCTCTATGATGGTTTAAGCCATGATAGGGTAATTTTCGAAGGAAATTCATTTCGAACAAGAAATTGTACCACGCATATGATTCTGGGCACTTCAACGTGATTACGAACCTCAAGGAAGCTATGGCAAAGAACTACATGTAAAACGCGTGTGACACATTGTAGGACGATTTGTTTGATCTTTGTGTACGGCGAAACCACCTATCAGTTAAATTATTTTGGTACATGCAGCAGGTGGTTTTTGAGTAAGAAATGTTTTCAGAATCATTTGAACCTCAAAGTGAAAGGCAAGCTAGTCTATCAGTGGAGACAAGTATACTGATATTGCAGTTTTACTGTAACTGGTGATTCCAAACATGAATGCTTCAAGAGAATTTTTTATTATTCTAATAAGAAGTAGCCTTCATGCCCTTCTTGCTACGTGCCTTCACTGAAAACTAGCAAGCTGACAGAGAAGTTCATATGTTTTCTTCGATACGGAGTGCACACAGGACCTTGAAAGGCATGATAGGTCCTTTGAGCATATTCCCTGCCTCATATGTGCTAAGCAGACATGTTCAAAGTGCTAAGCGGTGAATGACTTGAATGTCGATTGTAAACAATGCGGTAAGCATACCCACGTGTTTTGGGCGGAAAATCCCGTATGTAAATTTTTTATTTTGTCCGGCAGTGTAGAACAATCGCGAACAGGATTTGTGTCATATCACATAAAGCGCGTGGATATGACACACAGTTTCTGCTGCGAAAGTTTCTGGAACTGAGATGGACGCTCCAATTATTAATGGATGGTACCAAAATTCTTAGGATGCGAGTTGAGAACTGCACTTTTTGGATTATCCTTTTGGTGCCGAACGACATATATATATATATATGTCGTGCAGTGAGACCGTTAAATGGCCGAAAGGCCATTAGAGTGTAAAGGGTTGGGGATTTAATTCCGGCGCCAAAGGCTTGCCCGAATTTTCTGCTTATGAGTCTAAAGAGCATGCCCAAATCATTTGACCTCACATGCAAGAAGCGTTATTAACCTCACTTTTTTAATAGGCCGAGAATTTGGACTCAATGGGCCCTTATTCCGAACCGAAGCACTATGGGCCAGACTACATGTCACACGATGAGGGACACGAATATTTGTAGTGGTACGAGGACCAAGTAGACAAAATTTTCTGCAATAAACAGCACCTCTTGACCTACTGCACGGACGATGTAAATTACTGAGAAAGGCATGCTGTGCATTTAGGAATTTGTTTTTGAAATAGGTCAAAATGGGCACCTTGCGGCAAGCCATTACTACATCCTCCAATTGCAACAAGGTGTTCCTTACGATGTTTCTGAAACAAAACTTTAAATGTATTATCCCGAGAAAGGGGTGCCGAGTGGGAGACCGCCAGTCTGTTAAAGCCCTTCAATTTCAGGCGTACGAAGGTGTATCCAAAAGTCGCAGGACAATGCTCATAACACGCAAGTCGATTGTAGTTCACGAGTTTCCTGCTAGGGTGTGTTGCGGTGGTGTCTTGTGAGTGAGTGTGCCGAGTGGCGTGTTTGAATGTGTAGGCGTTTGATTGTTGTGCTTGTCATGATATGTATATTGCATTAGCCGTGTGCGATTTTCTTATATCGGCGGTATGGCGGAATTTGACGAAGAAAGAATGTGCATTAATACAATTAAAATACAATTTTATTATTATTAATGCATACAATATAGGTAATTAGAAGAAAAAATACATTGTTTTAAAATAGGTGTACAAATATAATTAAAGCAAGAAACATACAATATAGGTTATTTAAATAAAAAATACAATTTCTTAAACGGCGTACAAATTAAATAATCCACACTTACAATCATTTATTTCGTACAAGACTGGTTTTTGTATGTTAGTTCATCCCACAATGTATCGAAATCAATGACATTTGTGTTTGGAGGTGTACAGAAGCACTTTGATTGACACACTTATCTTGCCACTCCACAAGTTCATCTTGGAGTCTACAAAACTTGATCACTTGTCTATCTGTGCAAACACTCGGTAAATCCATTAGATGTGACCAATCTTTTTTGCTTAGATACAATTGAGTGTTCTGACTCGTGATGCGTATATACCGTCCACAGTAAACTGACAGGGTATGACGCGGGAAACCTAGTTCGTGCAATTCATTCTTGCATATATTTCTCTTGAATGTCAGCAGAATGAATCACTGTAGTTCATTGAATATCACACGACCAGGAGAAGTTCCAATCTTCACCTGTGGTTTGAGGTCGTCATTCAGGTAGATGAAGACCTTTGTCTCTTGCTCGTTGTAGTAGAATGTACGAAGATTTAAACCCGCCATCTGGAAAACATCAATGATATGCAGGCTGATTAGGGCAATTTGCAAACTGCAGACTAAGAATATAAAGGTTTAGCCATTGAGATAATGAATAGGCCATCCGCAATACACATACGTGTCTCGACTTTTTGTGACATGCAAACGTGCAGCTGATGCCTGGTAGAATTATGTCGGCGAGTGGAGGGCATCCTAGCTGAGTGATATCAATAACTGCACCGTCCATGAGACCACTAATAAATTGTGTTTTCTGATGCCCGAAGCATTAGATTGCAACGGCAGATGATGATTGTCGAAGTAGCAGTCTCCAGCTCGGAATGTAACACATCGTCACCATTCCAATTACACCCGTGGTCAATAGCCTGATTCATTCTGGCGTTAAATGATGGTACTTCCTCCCGCATGTACGGTCTCTTAAAGACATATGATGAGACCCTGTTACTTAGAGAGACGACAGCCGCCAACTCCTTGACGACGAGTTCACCAACTCGCCCTTCTAAGAACGTGAATTCAATCAGTAAGAGAGACACTGCAGACTGATAATCGTGAGTGAACTTAACCTTTATTTATATCTGCGACTTCCACAACTGCTTTTGCTGTATCAACCGGCTGCAAGCGGGACACTTCCCAAAATGAGCGCGAAACACGCGCTCTGCCTCTTTGTTGTTGCAGGTGTAACGAGCAGGTACAAACGGGTTTACGTATGATGTCTTCGATTTTCCTCTGGCCCTGTGGAGGGCGTAGACGCAGCAGTAGTGACATCAGATTTTCGAAGTAAATCCCTGTAGTCTGTTGTGTTTGAAAGTCTAAGAGATTGAGTGAAGTTGCAGGAAAATCACTATTTGGAGCTTCTAGGGAGGCAAAACCTACGAATCAAAATATTCGGCGTACCAACAGTCGGAAATGCAACCAGCTATCCAATGCGAAACAAGCATGTAATATTTGTCGAGGATGTTGACAATTATTGGGGGCTTTATACGTGTGGATGATAGAATATGAATTGGTTAAACGTCTTGAAAATACTTTATATGTTTAGTTAAATCATTACCGATTTGAATGATATTCACTCTACTGTGACGTTTAGAGAGTTGACGATTTCGATGTGTCCAGGAAATTGAGCATAGAAAATGCAAGTGACGTGTTCTGGTAGTGGTTTTTTTAAACCATGGCTCAATGCGCAACTTTCCCTGACATGGCAGGCTTATATGCTTTTCGTCTGCCTCTCTGTCTCGTGTTAAGTCAAATCCTAATACATAGAAACCCTTTGTGAACATTTGCAGTGTAATCATATGAGCACGGTCGTCGTGATGAATACCAGTACTTCAAAATAGTGTTTCGTAAGCCTTGGTAGCACCAAAAGTTGAAGAGCAATCAACTGTCAGCTGTTAGGAAGGGTTCTGAACTGCGTTTACGAACAGCACACGATGAATCCTATCATAATGATGAACGTGGAATGGATTCGTACTGGCAGAACCAACGAATGCGGTGTTTTTAACTAATGCT
>Ga0131853_10016408_pt1 | contig 13515 bp, 8 predicted proteins | sample TergutLab28metaG_FD_92764 | JGI IMG/M metagenome (GOLD analysis project Ga0131853, IMG submission 92764) | Labiotermes labralis P1 segment gut microbial communities from Petit-Saut dam, French Guiana - Lab288 P1 (version 2) (version 2) | ecosystem: Host-associated > Arthropoda: Insects >... | reverse complement strand
GCCCCCTCTCTGTCCTCACAGTGACCCCATAAGACAGTCAGTCAGTCAGTCAGACAGACACACAATCAGTCGCCCCCTCTCTGTCCTCACAGTGACCCCATAAGGTGCTGTACGAACACACGAAATTAAATTTTAATACGTAAATTTTCGCTTGACGAGTGGCAAATATAATCAGCAATATGAACATTCTTCTCTCAGAATCTGGTAAAGCAGGATAGGGATGGTGGACACCGCAGTGTTGCGTTTTTCCGTTCTCTGTCGCAACTTCTCGCTCCCGGTCTCTCCTCTCTTCCTGTTGGTTTGCCCGCTCGCTCTCTGTCTGCAGACCAGCTGGTGTCTGCGATTTATTGTCTGTGCTGCCCAAACCGTTTTGCCGATCTACACTCTGTTCAGATTTCACTCCGCCCAAGAAACACAGCACAAGCCAGTAACTATAAAAGTTGCTGTAGGCGGTAAGTCTTACATTTTGTACTCCGGAAGTGCCGGGTTCGAATCCCAGTGGGGTCACTGACCATCCCATCTCCAGATTTCCGTGGCAGTCCCTCAAGATGAAAGGCAGCTTAACAACTTCGTCGTTTCCTTCCAGATGTACCTCAGATCACCATTTATTGTCATAACTTTCTTTCTTCCTGTGGTGCAACAGCCTAACTGAGCATAGGCCACCTCATTGTTAAGGTTTCCACATCACACACACACACACACACACACCCAGTAGGACTCCCCCGGACGAGTGATCAGCTCGTCGCAAGACTTCTGCCTGATAACACACAACAGAAACAAGAGACGAACATCCATCCAGTTAGCGGGATTCAGACCAATGATCCAGCAAAGAAGCGGCTTAGACATTCGCCTTAGACAGCGTGGCCACCGAGACAGGCAATTGCCATGTCGTTTGATACTATATTTTCTGAGTTTCTGACAGATCTGACATGGACCGTATACAGTCAAGAAAAGATGAGCTTAATTCTTTATAACGTCTTTATGAACCACCGTTTTTAACACTAAACACTCCACATCTCCTCGACAGGAAGTATTTATGGCTTCGTGCGATTTGCAGAAAACACATAATTTATTTCCCTAAACTGCACCAATTGGTGTGTCGTAATATAGGCGCTCTTTTACGTGTGGCAAGCAGTGATATCTTCACAACGTTCAGTTAAATTTCTTGCTTCACAAGGCTAAGTCAGTAGTCAGTGTAAACCCACAGACTTTTCTAACAGCGTTCATAATTTTTGTCGCTCGCTATAAACCTGTGGAAAGGAACCCGCTGACCACACTTGTCTCGCAGAGGTTTTCCGAAAACACTCCCAAATAAGGTGAAGGGAAGTTTTTTAGTCATTTGGTGAACTGCACACTGACTCCGGGGTGCACAGTCCTTCCTGAGAAGCTAACAGTTTCTCAGCTAGTCAAGAAATTCCCCGCGTTTTATAAAAAAAACCCGAAGGTTCATTACCGCGTTCACAAGACCCCGCCACTTGTCCCTATCCTGAGCCAGACAATTCAGTCCATGCATCCCCTTTCCACTACTTGAAGATCTGTTTTAATAACATCCTCCCATGTACGCCTGCATCTTCCAAGTGGTCTTTTTGCTTCAGATTTCCACATCAAAACCGCGTATGCATCTCTCCTGTCACCCCCACACCCCATGACGAAATTCGCACGCAAAGTTAAATGTGGCAAACAATATTTATGTTGTCCGTGCACGTAGCACGCAATTACATTGTATGCTACAAACTGTACAGTGGAAGGAGTGATGATCGTGTGGAGTGGTAAAGCTCCACCGATTCACTTACACTTCCAGTTCTAAGCATGCTCTGATAATTATTTGTGCAAGTGTGTAACGGTGGTAGTGTTACGGAGAAGAATTTAGTGTATTTCTTAAGAAATGTCAGTGACATTCTTGGAAAGCCTCTCATTGTCGTACTTCCATTCTTAAGAAATAACGCAAGTCTTAGCAATTAAATTGTAATTAATCATTGCAGTAATTTTAGGAGTAATAAATTAATAGAAATGTTTGGTTATGAACGGCTTGCGATACAAGGGATTTAGCTTCAAAGAAACTAAGGTTTACAATTTCAAAAATCGCTCTGCGAACAGTCCGTTTTTTGGAGGTTTTCAAACAGTTCTTGTTCCGTTACTGGTTGATCTCTATTGTTGTAAGGGAAGCGTGGGAGTGTTACTTGAAGTAGGCCACGGTAGTTTACTCCCGCAAACAACGTAATACAGGGTACAAGCTTGTATCCTACTAAATACAACAGCATTACTGGCCATTGTGACTGATAGTTTGATATTTTCTCGGTCCCCACCCCCCACCAAACCACCCACACCTCCTACCGAACCTTCAGGCACCTTCCCAGTTCGTACGACATTGTACAGTTCTTAAGAGCATAGTTAAATGTAACATTCACTTCGATCTTATTGGGCTTTTGCGATCGTTTGTTGTATTCCTAAAGAGTCTTCTTTTTCTTTGGACTCTATATTTCGTCGAATTATAATTCAAATATGTTTCGACAGCAATCTCTGCTTCCTTATTCAAATCTTACTGAGAATAACTCGTTCTATGGGGTCTATCTGATAAATTTTTTCACCTATCTGAAGAAGGAAACAGAGAGTGCTTCCGAAGCGTTTTGTTTTATTTATTATTCTACGATGGATAAAGTACGAAATAGAAGACTGTCGGAAGAACTTTCGACGCATTTAATGTTAACGTAGTGTTATCTCGTGTCATTTGACACGAAACAGACTATACAATGATGAGGACTCGTTAGTAAATAAGAGACTGAAGAATACTTGTCCTGTTGTTAAAGCAGTTATTTCGGAGTGTGTAGGTTTTGTTCGGAGTAAAGGAGGTTGTCTTCAATTTGGCCTGTAGCTTTACAGAATTGTAAATTGTAATAGTCCACGGCTGTCGCGCTCCTAAAGTTGTCTGGTTAGCCGTATATACTCGTAATTCGGTTGATCACAGGCTAACGTAAAAGTGGTCTCAGCTCGCAACAGATCAATGAAGTTCGGCTTATGAATCAACAGGCAATCAATAAAGCATTCCGTATCATGTCCCAACTTCACAGAGATAATAATTAGTAATTATAATATATTACACTAATAAGTCAATGCATGTACCTTCATGTCTGTACAGTGACGCCGACAAAAACTACAAATTTTTTTTAGATTTTCATGAAGGTGTTTTTCAGATGCTGAGTGTACTTCTGGAGTTGACACTCTTTGGGTTCATAAGTTCTGTTTCGACGTTTGGTATAACTTGCTGCCTCTTTCGTCAGGGCGAGAATGAGTTTTTTTTTGTGCAGCCGCTGCTCCAAATTCAGTCAACCTGAAGGCGGAGGCAGCATTAATTTCGAAACGTCGGAACACACTGTACTACACGGTGTGAAAACCCAAAGACCATCATCTGAAGAAATGCTAATTAATAATTTCCTTTCTTTGTATAGTTCCGATTAGCAGAATCTCTGGCGAAGTTTCTAAATTTATCAGTTGTAACTTCAAAGATTCGCAGCGTCGCCATGTTTGTGGTTTGCTACAATTTGACATTGTTCTTACCAAGCAGAGTTAGACCTTTCAGGCCTCAAATTTTGTTACGTGTTTCGGCCCTGTTTCTGTACAACGTTAAGCCCAAACTTATATTGCAGTCGGTCTGTCTCTCTTTCCTTTACGTTGCTCACAAGAATTTCTTCATAAATTTGTGGGCTTTTGTAAGACATTTTGCTTAAGTCATACGTTCAGAACTTTGTAATTTTCAGTGACAAGTGTCGCTTTCTCCACAGAATTTCGCAAAATCGGTTTATTGACACGAAATATTTACAAGAATTACGAAAAAAATATTTTGCTTACACCATAAGTTCAGGACTTTGCAGTCCTTAGCGACAAGTGTTGCTTCCCCCTCAGAATTTGGTACAGTTTGTTTATTTATACCGCGGTAGCACAGTGGTTATTGTGCTGTGCTACAAATCGGAAGGTCGCTGGTTCGATTCCAGATAGTGTCATTGGAATTTTTCAATGACATAATCCTTCCGATCGCACTATGGCCCTGGGGTCATCTCAGCCTCTAACAGAAATGAGTACCAGGCGTATTTCCTTGGGGTAAAAGCGGCCGGTGTTTAAGGCTGACAACCTTACCACCATCCTGGGCCATTGTCACGTAATCTGGGAACCTTAACTTCCTGAAACCCTCTGGGCACATCGGGCCTGTAATGGGATTGATTTATCTTTACCTTTTGGTTTATTTATAATAGAAAGTTACGAAATGGCACTCCAGAGGGGGGTAGCGTCTTTTGACGTGACGTTCTTTCCATTTTTCATGAAAGACCTCTGCTGATCCGAAAATTGTTCCCAAAGTGCACACCAAAACACACACACACACACACGCACACATGTAAAACTTAGATTTTCCTGTAAAAAGAAAAAAAGATCTGCCCATTCCTAAAATTCTTCCATATATTATTTTTAAACTTTCTCTTTCATCTTGACAGGTTAAATCTCTCATTTACATCGCAATTCCGAAATGACCTGCAGAATGTTAAATCCCTCATTTCTATCGCAATTCCGAAATGACCTGCAGAAGTTTAAATCCCTCATTTCAATCGCAATTCCGAAATGGCCTACAGAAGGTTAAATCCCTCATTTCTATCGCAATTCCGAAATGACCTGCAGAAGGTTAAATCCCTCATTTCTATCGTAATTCCGAAATTACCTGCAGAAGGTTAAGTCCCTCGTTTCCATCGCAATTCCGAAATGACCTGCAGAAGGTTAAATCCTTCATATACAGTTCCCAGAACTCACTTGATGACCTTCTGATCTATCGCTAAATCTCGATATATTTGTTTCCTGAGTACGATTCCAAAGACAATTGTGGTTTTCGGGCAGTCCAAGAAAATATTCACGCATTTGCAACCGCGTCGTCAGTTTTCTCAGCTGTGTACAAAGTGTCCCTTTTATCGTGTCCCTCAACACGGCAGCTGTCACGAGAAATTCCTGTGAATTCAAGATTTTTATGCGATTAATTTGCCACAATTGGTGACTCGATAAAAGGGACATTTCTCCTGCTTTATTTTATTGTACGTCTTATCGATATCGTATCTTATATTTTAACCCTCCAAACGCCCAATTAAGTCCCATCTGCCATTTGCTGGCATTATTACGAGCTCACCATATTCTCCACGTTAGCAGGATAAGGGTTAAAGAAACCAACTAACATGTGTCAACCGCCTCAATTCTTTACCGAACATTCACAGCAGCCACGTGTTTTGGCTCCAACAAACATCATCAGAAGGCACACAACTGTAGAAAGGGGCAATATGCACCATGAGAACACTATTATTAGATAAATGGCTGCTTTTAACACGTGACGCAAGAGTAGAAATTAAATCGATTGGTTACTTCTTGTTTAAGTATAGTGGTTCCGCGAAATGCAGCTACTGGCAGCATTCAAATATTCTTCCGAAGTTCTTCTCTTCGCACAGTGCCTGCACGATGCAAAGCCATGAATGCAGGAGCGCAGCGAACATGCTGCAGTTATGCGCCATGATTCCTTCCTTCATTTCAAACATCTTCATCAGAAATAAACAAAGTTTTCAACAGAGATGAACGTAATACTAGTGGCGGAAGCTGTGAGAGAACAGCATCTGTTTTGCACCAAACATTATTTATGATGACGTAATAAGAGTTTCTTTAGCTGTTCCAATGACGCATTGCGCTTCTTGTACAGGCACCCAGATTTGCAACTCCCATGTTTTTGTCAACATAACATTACATTGTTTGAATATAATTTGAGTCTGCTTAACCACATAGGCTGAAATGTCTGACGTCGAGGGACGGTATGTGAGGGTTAGCTGCTGAAGTATAGGAACTGGACTAATTCTCAGTGTAATATTTCAAAAGTTGTGGAATTTGTATAGTACTGGTTTTGAAAATGGGTGGTTTAAAACCAGAGTGCTATGTTCTCCGTCCAATTAAATGAATTTTATGTCCTTCATGAAGCCTGCAAAGCCCAGTGTTTACTATATATACACCAGGTTTAATATTCATCAATTCTACGCTCTGCCCACACAGTGTACTTTTGTGTTTTGTGAGGATTATTTCCCTATACAGCATTAACTGATTGGTTTGTAAGAGGGATTTAACCCTTTACGTCCCAGTGGTCACTATATGTACCGCCAGTTTAACATTCAGCAATTCTACATTCTGCCCACACAGTGTGTTTATGTGTTTTGTGTGGATCTCAGAACAAACAGCGATTATTTCACTATACAACCTTAACTGACTGGCTTTTATACCCGAGTCGGAGCGTGTACACCGAGCTACCGAACCGCCCTGTTAGTCTAACGGTTTCAGCAATGCTGAGTAAACATGCAGCTTGATTTCTGTGACAGTTTTGCGACAAAATTTATAGTCAACGAGCACAAATTTTTTGAGACGTTCGCAAAACTTCGAAAAGCGACTATCCGATCTTCATATCTGTCTGTCCTATTATCCGTCCGAATGGAACAACTCGGTTAAACTAACTATTGTTGTATCAACCAACAAATGCACTTAATAAAATACAATTAATGACTAGTGTCAAACTCCTACATGTTTCGGCGCCGAGTTGCCATCCTCAGGGAGGATTCTAGAAGAAAGAACTACAAGTGCAACGAACTAAATTAAGTATTTTTACGTTTTGTTGACCGTGCATCCTAATAAAATGATAGAATTTTTTTACCAACTTGATGAATAAATTCTTTATTTTAATACATTTATTACATTCCTCTACATGTTTCGAGCACTATTGTGCTCATCTTCAGGAGGACAATTGTATTAACATAGCAAAAGGTATCGTCACTCTGAACAGTCACTCAAAGAAAGTGACGATACCACATGCTGTGACTAATGCAATTGTCCTCCTGAAGATGTGCACAGTAGTGCTCGAAACATGTAGAGGAATGTAATAAATGTATTAAAATAAAGAATTTGTGTATCAAGTTGATAAAAAAAAATTCTATCATTAAACTAAGTATTGCATCGCCATTACTAGAATGACTGAAATGTTAAAATTCTATTGCTCTGTAACATTTATTTCAGCGCTTTGGGCTTGTATTCATTTGTTCTAGAAGACTCTGAGGAAGCATCCCACTGTCGAAACATGTAGCACTTTGATACTTGTCACGAATTATATTTTATGGAGTACATTTGTTGCCTGAGGTATTTGTTTGAAAAATATGCACGGTGCGACTAACGTAAAATTTTAAATAACTGACCGATTTTCACGGAATTTGGAGTTCACGTCATGCTGCTGTTGGACACAACACAGTTTCCGGTCATCAGTAATGGTAAGATGGCGGAAGCAGAAACATTTTTCGGCCGAAGCGACACTAGCGCCATATGCTTCCGGGCTGTGAAACGATATGAGGTACTTGGAATATGAAAAATATGGAGCTTTTGTTACAACAACATGTGCGTAGATTATAAAATAACAACCCCGCCGTCGAGCGAATGTTTTCTTTATGTCTTGTGTTTACTGGAAATGACTAGGCCTAATTAACTCTTGTAGCTAGCCATGTTAGATTCGGTGTTAGAGGGAGATCAAAATGTGTACACAAATTGCATGTAGGATATCGTTAGTACACCAACCATACAAGCCTATTGAGAGTGTGAAACTTTGAGGTTATTTCCGAAGAAATTTTCCATGCGCTGAATTTGCTCGTAGAGGAGAAGCAAAAAAAACATAAAGGAATCCCATTACAGGCCTGGACATGCCCTCGAGGGATCCAGGAGGATGAGGCTCCAAAATTTCAAGACAACATATGAAGATGGTAACGTTGTCAGCCCTAGGCACTGTCCTCCTTAACACCCCAGGAAATATTCCTGGTACTCATTTCTGTTAGAGGCTGAGTCAACCCCAGGGCCATACTGCGGCCGGAAGGATTATGTCAATGAAAAAACTCCAATTCAGAATCGAAACCGATACCTTCCGGCTCTTAGCGCAGGACTTCAACCACCTGCAACACCGCGTGCCCCCTTGTTCGTAGGTAATAGATCAATTATAGAATACAAGAATAATAGATAACCTGCTTAGATCTGTAATTCAGTTGTCTTTACGTGTGTCCCTGAGAACGCCAGTTGTCTTTGGTTCTCCCGGCGGATGCAGGCTTTTCCTGCGATACACTTAACGTGCCCGGGGACACTATAAAGCGGACACTTGTCATTGCTTACATAAAATCTGTGTTTGTAATGGTTAAAGCACAGATAGATTTTCCGCTGCTGTTAGCGTTAATATTTTTACAATCTGAAGGTTCAAATAAAACACACAGGCTCTTTTTTTCTATGTACGTTTTGTTATCGTTTTGACACCGCAATTTTTTATGTTCTGTTTTGAGCTATTCGTGTGGTGCAGCAGCCCAACTCGGGCCCTAGGCCACCTCAATGTTGAGGTTTCTAGATCACACACAATTAGACACACACACACACACCCAATCACCCGGCAGTACAGCTCGTCTCAGAAGCCGCTACAAGACAACACAGGAACATCTATGCTGTCTGCGGGATTCGAACCAGCGATCTCAGCAATAGGGCAAACGCAGGCGTACGCCCTATACCAGTTCCACTAATTTCGTCACGTTCGGTACATACTGTAATAATAAACTGAGTATCCCCTTCCAGCAATAGCACCATCTGGCGGTCTTTCAACCAACTTGCGACAAGCAGTTGACAAACGTTACAATAATCTCGACACAGTCTACACAAGAAGGCCTCTTGCTGATTGGACAAAATTATTAACTCCTGTTTAATGCTTGTCGTAACCAGGAAAGCGTAAAATACGTTTGATACACAACAGGCGCTCGGCAGCGTTCAGATGTTTCATTGTACACCAGATTATCGGAATTTAACTTATTCCCCTTCCTCGCGCCCCTTTGAAAGGTACTCGCTAGGGAGGAAATGGGATGGTTGGTAGCTAATTGCCTGTCCCTGGAGTGACGTCATGTACTTCTCTTCCCCTCACCCGCCCACAAATTGCCGATACTAAGCACAAAACCCGCCGGTCCGTAAACGCGGTAACCTGGGACTGTTACTTAACACACAGTCGCTTTCAAAGACTATAATTTGCAATATATTATGTGGGGGTAGCTCAGTTGTTATGGTGACTTGCCTAAGAGAAGAATGAGCTGGAAATCTGGGTTCGACCCCCTGCAGGAGCTTAAGATTTCTCTCTTCTCCCTCGCCCCCAGACTGGCTCTGACATCCCACAAAAAAAGAAACGACACAAAAATAAAGAAGGCTTTAGTGCCCCGTGTTGTTTTGGGCCTAATGTTTCATGGTGAGGAATTGATGGACCGTCACCCAACACCCAGGGTGGAGGACCACCCCTTGTAATCTGCCTGCAATTATTTAGTAAATGGGAGGATAATAAAACAGGTTCATTACCGTGTTAACAACAGCCGGGTCTTGTCCCTGTGCTAAGCCGGGTCACTCCAGTACCTGTCCTTCCAGCCTATTTCTTAATATCAGTGTTCATATGATATCCTCATTTACTCCTAGGTCTTCCAGGTTATCTCTTTCCTTCATGTTTCCCCAACAAAATCCCGTATGCATTTCTGTTCTCTCCTGTACCTGCCACACACCCCCCTCTCCCCCCCCACACTCCCCCCCCCCCCCCCCCCCCCCCCCCCCCCCCCCCCCCCCCCCCCTCCCCCCCCACCCCCCCGCCCCCCCCCCCCCCCCCCGGTTTTGTCGCCCATTCTTTTTCTGGTCAGCAGTAGAAATCATGAAGCTTCTCATTATGCAGTCCCCCCCCCACCTCCCTGTCATTTCCTCCCTCCTGGGCCCAAATACCTCCCTCAGCACCCCATTCTCCAACACCCTCAGCCGGTTTAACACTATCCATTCCGTGCATTTTGATGGAATGGCTGCACCAGTGATACACACAGCTAGAGTCCCATATCGCTGCTACATGTTTCGGCATTACGCTATCCTCAGGCAGCTCCACACCATGGCTACAGCTTACAATACAGCACTGTCTACACTGCACTCACTGCGCAACGTACAGGGACAGGGCCCATAAGGGATAGAAGATAGGTAGGTTTCACACTTTTTATAGACCACGAAGGCCCTTAGGGTGAGTAGAGGTATAGCTCTACTCTTTCTAGGACCTAGGCACTAGATGGAGCTGGGGGGTCAGTCCCACGACCCGACCGCCTCTACCCCCCGAGAAAGACTCAATAACCATTGTTCAGGAGGCAAGGTGGGACACAGAGCCGGTCTTGACTGGCAGAAAATCTCGTCCCCACGGGGATTCGATCCCGAATCGTCCAGCCCATAGTCGGTCGCTATACCGACTGAGCTACCCGGCCCACAGGGATAGAAGATAACTTAAATAGCTGTATACGAAGAAAAACTACAGAATAGAGACATACAATTTTGAAACACGTTTAACGAACACGCAGTAACGAACGTTACTGTGCTATTGTTGTAATATATTATCTTCTCAAAAATTCTATTTTAGTCACAGTTTTTGAAGCTCACATTATTGGCTATAACTGCAAGATTACTGTACAGTAACATGAATTAATTCTGTAATCTATTGTGTTTTAATAACTGTTAAAGCTCGATGTAAAGCTCCCTGAGGATGGCGTGACGTCGAAACGTGTAGCAGCGACGATATAATGTTGTCATTTTATATATCGTAGGTGTTTTTGTTGTGGCACAAATGGACAATTTAATGCTCAGCCTACGTTCGTTCCTTTGCGAGACACAAAGTGCAGATTTGCCATTTTATTTTATTACTGTGACACAAATCGGGCTCACACCGCCTCATTATTGAGGTTTCTACGTCACACAAGAGGCACTGCGCTACAAGCCGGAAGGTCTCGGGTTCGATTTTGAATTGGAATTTTTCTTTGACATAATCCTTCCCGACGCACTATGGCCCTGGGTTTCACACAACTTCTAACAGAAATGAGTATCAAGCAACCGTACCACCTTCAATGTGCCGAATGTCTTGAAATCTGGGAGTTTCAAACTCCTGGATCCCTCAGGACCTGTCCAGTCATGTAATGAGATTGCATTGTCTGTACATCACACACATAGACACACATAGACCCCGTAGGACTCCTATTGACGAGTGATCAACCAGTCGCAAATTCTGCAACCTAAACAACAATCACACGAGACGAACATCTGTGACCTCAGCGGGATTCGAACCCGCGAGCGCAGTAATCGAGCGGCTTCAGACCTACGTCTTAGACCTTACGGCCACCGGGATCGACCACCCTTACTTTACATCATTACTCAAGCTGTGCACCTCTGAACTATCTTCTCCTTCTATTCGCCTGCAACTTCGAACTAACAAACAATGCAGACTGCGTTCAATATAGCACTAGCCCCTTTACTAAATTGTTTCGCCATTGTTCTTGTGTCTGTTACATGCGCTATTATATTAGGCCGTTCCATGGCTCAGGCGGTTAGTCGTCGGCTTGTCACTGTAAAGGCCGGGGTTTAATCCCAGCCATGTCCTTATGGGATTTGCGTAGGACAAAGTGGCACTGGGGTGGGTTTCTTTGCGAACACTTCGGCCGTCTCTTGCCAGAATCATTCCACAAATGCTCCAGATTTTTAGAAAGGAGTGCGTGACCTTTAGAGGTCACACTGTCAACAGACACGGCGTCACCTTGTGCAAACCGCGACAGCAGAGCGGCAAGTTCTGCACAGACGTGCATCTTCCTGTTTCATATGACAGCCCTGCCATAACTAAGCTGGAAGGGAAAAACTGGAGAGAATAAGTAAAGATCGCCTGCCTTAAGAATGAGTAGCCAATCATAAATAGCAACTTATGATTAATTCATCTGACACCGGAAAGCAGCAGGCGTCCGTGACAAAACCGCGTGGCTATGATTGCCGAACGGGGGAGTAGCGTTTCTTGTGAAAGTAAAGATCATTCGCCGCCAGGAATTTTCCTTTACTGTAAACACCGACACCAAGTATGTAATATAGACAGCTGAAATGCTGCACAACACACAGGAACTCTGTGGAAGACATACTGTTGTGTTTGTTACTAAATAAACTGTAATTAGTCAGTCGAACAAAACGCAAAATTTGAACGAAAATGAAGCCTATTTTGTGTTCGACTGAATAAGAGTAGTGTATTGTTGTATTGATGTGTTCTACTGAATAAGAGTAGTGTATTGTTGTATTTTTTTGTTTTGGGTGATTCCCTGGCGTGTGAATTTCATGTGCCGACGTTTCGGAACACACTGTTCCGTCTCCATAGGCGGTGTAGGCAGGAAGAATAACCGGGAGCTTAGCCAAGACAAGTCACAGTGCTAACTGAGGGCGGAGACAGGCGAAGCGCAAGTCAACGTCATTCTGCCTGTTGGCCATCCTGCGCTTGACCGCATCGCTGGGCACTGTAACAGACACCTTAACTCAAACTGGGGGATATGCTTGCGCTAACGATTTTGAAGTCGGGCTGAGGGCTTTGACTGATCATGCCAAAGACTAAGGCCTAGGTTGCCCTGGACTAAGTATGGGAGGGAGGGAGGGATAAACTTTGGTTGGTTGCCTGTCTGGGTTCACAGCCCAGACGGGCTCTGTCGCAAACTGGAGGTAAGCGACGTTAGTCAGGCGCTTTGGTGAACCCGCCGCGCCTGGGGGAGGGGAGTGCGGGCCGTGCCCTAACACTGCATCCTATACCCTCGCATTTGCCTTACAACTGAGGAAAAATCACAGAAAACCCTCATTCAGGGTAACCGAGGACGCTCGGCTGATCAGCGCTGAACGCGATTCATTTGGTCGACTTCGCCATCGCGGGCGATGGCCTCGACTGGCCTGCTGCCCCTTGCCGCCCTTGGTTTTCGCGTCAGGCGACGGGGTCAACCCTCGGTCAACGTAAGTATCTGCCGAGTTGCCGTAGTAGGGGGTTTCCCACATCAGCTAACTTTGAGTCAAAGCTCTCGGTCAGGGCTCAGATGTGGTCGGCAAACAGCGGAACGCCAAGATCCTCGTAAATCTGCCTGTTACTTACGTACCAGGGGGCACCAGTAGCGAAGCGAAGACACTTGGATTGTAACACATGTAGCCTCCGGACATGGGTGTGAGTAGCGGTCCTCCACGCTGGGCACTCAAAATCCATCATGGGGCGGATGAGCTGTTTATATAGCAGGACTCCGTTCCTGACGGATAGATCACTCTTCTTATTTAGGAGGGGACCCAGCATACCCAACCCAATCGAGTGAGGCGAACAGGTGAGTCGCGTATTTAGGGTCACCCCCAAATAACCAGTTGTGTCGACCCATTGGATTGGTTCCCCGAAGGGTGTTACTAGTCGGGGCCGGATGAAGCGCCGTCCGGCACGCACGAAGATTATTGCGGTGCTCTTAGAGACATTAATGGCGATTCTCCAATCACTCTACTACCGTTGAAGATCGTTAAGGTATGACTCCAGGTAGCTGACGAGCAGCGTCGGCTTGCGGGACGTGGCTATGATGGCCGTGGCGTCCGCGTAGAGGGACAACTCGACGGGGTGCGAGGGTG
>Ga0131853_10016406_pt1 | contig 13516 bp, 5 predicted proteins | sample TergutLab28metaG_FD_92764 | JGI IMG/M metagenome (GOLD analysis project Ga0131853, IMG submission 92764) | Labiotermes labralis P1 segment gut microbial communities from Petit-Saut dam, French Guiana - Lab288 P1 (version 2) (version 2) | ecosystem: Host-associated > Arthropoda: Insects >... | reverse complement strand
GCACTGAACTTCCTTTAGTGTTTGAAAGTTATGGCCTTCTCAACGACATCTTTCCATTTCCCTCGATCCTGGACGCAGGTTATCCAATTTTTAACTTTCATTTGGCAAATGTCCTGTTTGACGTTATCCTCCCATCGGTACTTGGGTATTCTTTGTGATCTTTTGGTTAGAGGATTCCATTTAAATATCTTCTTGACTGTTCTGGTATCTGGCATTCTCTGTACGTGACCAAACCAGTTTATCTTTGAGCTTTAATATAATTGACTATATTTTTATATTTTACCAATTTATCTAATTCTTCGTTAGTTTTAATCCTCCATATTTAATTTTCTTTCCATTCACCACTAATTACGGAACGCAATCGGCTATAGCAGCTCATAACTGCGCTAGCGGAACCAGACCGGTGTTACGTAATAGGTACAAGTCGTTCCAACTTCAGTGGTACTTCATCACCATGTAGCCTCGGGATGGGTGACGTCATTTCTTTCCTGTTTCATATGGACCGAGATAAAACATTATTTCTCTTCCCCTCCCAATTCTGACCTTGATGGCGGTGAACAACATATTACCTTTCATTATATACACGAGCAGCCGAAACCAGAGAGAACTAAAAATCTCCTCCGACACCTGCGACACGCCGATTTCCAAGCTGCATCTGACGATTGTCGTGGATAATGTTGATGTCAATAATAAATCAGAGTGCGACCGTGAGTTGTGGAAGTTCAAAAAATCATATCCTGCTTAAAGACACAAGGGTCTACTTTAATCTGCTCTCTCTCTCTATTTCACACACACACACACACACACACACACACACAAAGTACAACAATTTAGTACACCTGGAGAAACAAGAGACGTCACAGCAGGAAAAAGATGATGCCGGCGGTTGCATGTTTAAGACACTTTTGAAACAGTTACTAACCTGTAACCCCCACTAAATTGTTTTGCAATACGGCGATCCCTTCTTCATCTGTCCATTCCTCCTGAATTTATGATAACGCTGTCAAACTTGTCATCAAATTTATTATCACGTCCCTTGTATCCGTTTTAATTTTCTTCTACATTTTCAGAAATAGGAACCAGTCTTTCCCCCCCCCCCCCGCAGCCCTGGAATTTCCTTCGCACGGGTTCTTCACCATTTTATGAGTATATATTATACAACATACGGCTAGACAGAAACCAACTTTTCACCTCAGTTGAATTAACCTCTCCAACGGACTGTGATCAGAGCGATGTGGTGGCAGTCAAAGTGGTGTCCTCCACTTCCCAGTAAAATTTTTATGATTTCATAAACAGCAGGTTTCAGCATTGCGCTGTAAAAAAGGAATTCCCCTTTTTGAAGTCCGTCCAGCGTCCTGTTAAGTTGGAATTCGGAAATTGTTCGCCTTCAAGTTATCAGAACCACAGGAGAATTCGGGGTAGATTGGCAACAAGTTTTTCGTACCCATTTCTCATGATTTTATTGGTTTATCTGAAGATGATCATCTCTCGTTGCCGGATGGGATTTTCACATTAACAAAGCATTTGGGCGCTGTCTCATTGATAATGGAGAATGAAGAAGATGAACTATGTCATCGCTCCATGACATTCGTTGCACATAGGATGGCGAAGCCCTTACATTAAAGTATCTCGGTCACACGTCATCTATTGTCCCTAGAAAAATCATTCCTTTTTTTATGACTTCCTTTAAACCACAATTACTTACCGACTTTTATTCCCCGTAATACCCAATTCTTGTAGTAGAAGTCTTATGCCTCCCACTTCTCTAGCAGTTCAGTTCTTAAAGATTCCCCTGTAAGGACGTACTCTGTACTACAGAAATTATTAACAGTCCTTCGAACCACATTCACAACAAATTCGTCTAAAACCAGACCAGTTCTCTTGTTTACCTTGTTTTTCCAGGGGTTTCAAAAGTGTATCTTCGCCGGATTCAGGCTTCCTACCTCTCCTCTCGATTCGCTGTGTATTGCTACACGATACACCTGCTACCTTTACGGCTCTCATAAATGATGGCTCTGTTGTGCTAGATAAGGAACCCTGCACCCATTAATGTTAAAATGTTATTTGTAATATAGCTAATCTGTCTCTGCAGCTTTCTCCATTTCATTCAGGTGATAACCGGAAGCGTCTTCCACAAACCACGGACATTTATCCAAAACATTTACTGATTATGAAGCAACAAGTCAAAGGAAATTAAAAATTAAACATCGATTCTTGTCAGCGTAGAGCAACACATTCATCACGGTCATACTTCCCACGTAGCGAAATGAATGATCTTAACCTAACAGCAGTGTGAGAGGCCGCACAGACAGTACCATTCCACTCTCATTCGCGTGAAGTTCTGTAGCAGTTCCCAACCCCGATCGACACAGACGGAACCAACTAGGAAATTCATGTACAACGTAGCAATTCTGATCCAGTCGCATTCCTACGCTGCTCTAGATTATAAAGTAGTAAGTTCGCAATGGACTATCACTGGTCTACCGAGTCCTGAGAGTGGATGGGGTCACAAATGGGGAGAACAGATGCATTAGGAGAAGCTACCATCTGTCTTCAGTGTTCAGGCATGCATCAGTACCAACATACCACACCCTTTCTCTGTTCAAAGAACAAGAGCAGGTAGTGGTAACTACTATATATATATATATATATATATCAGACTTGCGAGATTTGAAGTTCTCAGAGCAGTACTGATGTCGATTAAAGCCAGGTGAAATGTGACGCTGTGTAGATTCGGAGACAGCTAAGTGACGTTTCGGAGGAGGTTGTTGCATTCGTTCTCAGCGTCCAAGAATCGGAAGGCAGAAACCTTCTCCGAAACGTCGTTAAATATTTAACAACATGCACGGCGTCATATTCCAGAAGACTTTACTTTCTAAATCTAAATAACCATTGCTTCAACCGACCTGAATGCTTTAGCATTTCGGCACTGCAGTCGGTAGGGGATAAGAAGTTTGTCCTATTATTGAGCGTTGTAGTAATACCATCCTGCATTAAATATATGATCGCGGGAGTAATTCAAGTACATGCGTCTGATGCCCTATTCTGTTAATTCACTTTCTTTGGGCACATGTAGTCAGAGTCAACGATTTACGAAATGTGCGTCCCTTCTAAAAAAAGACCCCTCCTTGTGAAGACAACGTTCCATAAGGTAGTCAATAAACCGCTCGCCTTTTACGACAGTCGAAGAGTCATCACAATGTTCACATGAGTCAGCCATCGGAGTTTGTTCCCAGCCACATGAATGCTGCACACAACACAGAACCGTCACCACTACAAATTTCGATATTTTTACTGACATTTTTAACTGGAAGCTACAGTTGAAATTTTACACAAAATCATCAGTCGGAAACTTTATGCGAGGTTTTATGACAATCATATGCAAGGTCAAAAAGAGCTACGAGGTTTTGGAATGGTCATATGGAGAGTTAAAAGGTCGTTCTCTACTGGCTGTGTGCTAAGCATCGAATCTACCAAATCATGTGCTTGAAAACACACGAGGACCAAATTGGCGTCTTTGTCCATCCCTTAAGCTTCGAAACTCCCTTTAAACAAACAAACAAATTATATATATATATATATATATATATATATATATGTGTGTGTGTGTGTGTGTATGGGAAGTGGCTTATCGGGACACTCAGGCGTGTATAAGCAGACATTTTTAAGATGCAACTTCATGAAGTAGCCTAAGAAAGTGTGAGATTTGTTTGCTATCGAGCCTTTTTTGATTACGGCGATGAATATTTGAGCTGCGTGACTGGTGAAATATCATTTTTTGGTTACACACACCTCAACCCCTATCAACTGAACCACAAACACATAACATCAAGGAGACTGACGAATCCTTGCGATTTGCACTTTGAACTGTCACACCAAAACGAACCACATACATTTAAAGAAATGTTCATAACTGCTGTGCTGTGGACAAAAGGGGTTAGCTACCTATGGCAGCCATTACAGTGGCACATACGAAACTTAGAGCACAAGAATCCACTTTCAAGAACTATTACAATAACGTCAACACTATCTGAATTCTAGTGACTATACAACTTCATTTCATCCGACAGCGCAAACACATTTCTAAACACGACCCCAATCCATAATTATACACAGACTGGGGAAAAAATATGCAATGAAGGCAATCAGAAGCACGGTCATGTGTCTTGCTATCTGTTTCATGCGTGAGACTTCTCGTCATAACCCGTATGCTCACACCAATCACCTTAACTGCGTCAAATGTGATTCAAGCATGCAGGCGTATGGCTATACAACGTCACATCATTTATCACAATTTTATTTAAACACTAAGAGTACAAAGCAGAATGTGTAGTCAACGCATAAGGCGAAAACACAACGAAGCCCTGGATGTGTCATTTCTCAAGTAGTATAATGGGTTTAGATCAAATTTACTGTGCAAGGAAGGGGAATCAATATCATGGATGTAGAAATTCCGTGCGCCACGCCACAGCGGCCGATTGAGTTCTCTGCGAATATTTGTGCGTGTTCAGCATGGAACTTGCTTTATATTCCCCGTCGGGCGCCTAGAATTTTAAGGTGGCTCCTACAATTTTTGCAAAATTTATGGACCCCGAACCATAAGAAAACTGATCTAAGCATTTTGTTTCCATCCACATAGGTACCCCTAGTTTCGTCCTAGATATACATCAACTAGTCATAAGAAAAGAAGAATGTCTGTACCACATAATAATATATTTAACGAAACTTATGTAAAAAACATAATCTGATCCCATGAAATATCTCTGGTTAGCTTCGTCAGCCATAAAAGCATGTCATGTAGCAACCGTACTGTTGCTCATCTCTCTCAGCAGCAGATCTTTATCTGCAAAAACGAACACGAAAACCAAGCAGCCATGGAAAAATAGCACAGAACGCACTTGGAAACTGCTAACATCAGCTGCGAGTACACCAATCTGCAATTATTAAAGCACTGTGTTAAACGTTATTAATGGAGAGAAATTCTGATCTGAAATAGTGCCAGAAGACAAAGATGGTTGCGAAGAATGTTTGTTTGCAAATACCACATCCTCTGTGCTCCACTCCCCATTACTTCAGCGATTGCTCGTCTTTTTCTAAGCACTCTGCCAGATTTCAAGGAACACATCTGTCACCCCATCTGAGAGCAATGCTCGTAAACGTCCTCGGCGGTCTGCGACCGTCACGCAACATTCTGAAGAACTTATAAGTGGAAGTTTCGTGATTCGGGTTCACACCAACGATCTGCGGCTATCTGTCTCTCTCTGCCCGTCCATCTACACTCGTCTGATGCAATTAAAAATATCAGCAGCTATCAAAAATTGTGACTGGTGAGTGCAACAAGAACTCTGGGGAAATATATGTCTTGGAGGAGACGGGAAGGTACATATTAGGAGAGATATTAGGAAGATCCGAAGTGTTTGTCCGTCCACCTACCTTCATGCGATTACTTTGAGGATATCAACATCCATGGAGAAGATAGAGAAGATGGATCTTAGATAAAATTGTTATGGGGATGGACCTTGTCTAGGACTGCGTTCGGAAGTTGCTTTTGAAATTACTTGTGTTGAACCTTTACGTTTTACTAGCAGGCTGTTGGTTTTTGTGTTAAGTATAATAAAGTTCAGTATCTACGTTGGTTGTTATATCCTGTTGTGAAGCATATAATTAAATATAAAAGACTATATCGTCGAACATGGCTATATTATATGGGTTTTTAATTGTATATACTACATGTTTCGGCCTTTGGCTATCATCAAGTGTATCAAATCACAAAAGGTTTCTGAGGAAAGTTAATTACAACAGCAATTTCAATGGCTGAAATTACTGTCATTCCTGTGATTGGATATATCTGATTTGGTGGAGACCGAAACATGTAGTAGAAAACATTAAATACCACATAATATAGTTGTGTTTGATGGTACGTTCTTTCAATTTTAATTTGAGAGTTCAATATTTTCTAATGAAACATCCAGGCAGTGGCAAAATATTTTATTTTACTGGCAGAATCATTCTCACACTTAGCGAACTATGCCAGTAACAAGAATAATCAGAAATATGAGTAATCAACACGGCGTCGTTGAATGGTGACAAACTATGGCAGTCGTCGGTTTAACATTCAGATCTGTAAATGATTAAATCTTCATATATCGATAATGAAATTCTGGAAAATTGCCAAAAAAGACAGTGCCCCTTAACGTGCTGAGGGTGCCAATCTTCTACCTCTTCGAACTTGCCTCATTAATTTACATAAACCATCGTAACAGACAAAACTGAAATATTTTATAGAAATCGGGTACGAACATCAGGTAAATGGAAGGCCTCTCGGTCAAGGAAATTTTGAAACCTTGAGTGATATCCTTACAGAGATGATGAAATTAAAGTTTCTGACAAGTTCTCCAGCTTATTTATTTCCAATATGAAGAAAAAGAGCATTACTGTGTGAACTGATTATCTATCGATTACTTGCGGTTGGATGTGCAAGAAGCTGCGACAGAGCTACTGCGTGCCAGCCTGGGAGTACTGCAGGGTTCGTGCCGTGCTCTGTAGAGGGTGTTACAAGTAACGGGAAGTGAGGTCAGGGGGTAGCAGCACGCCCTCCGCATGTCCGTTTCTTTATCAACAGCCATCCACAAAGCAGGCCATACGTCATACACGACCAGTTCAGAGAACGCACAACAATGAACGGTGGAAGTTGGCGAACATTCCGTAAAAGGCTGTGGTTTTGACGATCATGATGTCGGTTTTAGTTTCAGTTCATTTATTTACATGGTTCAGAAAGAAAATCGTTGCTTCTCGGGAACACTATTTGACAGGTGAACGCGTATAGTCAAAACGGGAGTGGTCTGACGGTGTTCACTCTAATGACGATCAGTGATGATATAAGGCAGCAGAACCAATCCAGTTATTTGTAGAGCACTGTAGTGCTTATATGAGTTAGGTCATCAATCTTCAATTTTATGGCAGTCTTGCACAAGCTGCTTAAGAAAATACCACGTGCACACAATACGAACTGCCGCTGATTAGTTGGTGGCATGGTATTGGTTCAATTAGGGGGAGATTAATATTCATAAGTGTTTCTAAGTTGGGCGTTTGGGGATTAAACGGACATGCTACAATTGCGCGATGTCTAGGGAGGCAAAGTATTAAGAAACATTGGCTTGCAAGTTACAGAAACTGAAATATTTGCATTGATTTACACAATGTGAAACAGAACTCCGAAAATGTTCATATAATCAGTTTCAAAGCAATATTACCAATACACTACTTGAAGGTAAAGTTGCCCCTGTCCATGCCAGGAAGGCATATGGGAGTAGCAGAGGTAAAGTTCCATTCATTCCTAACATCGTCAATACTACGTACATGGAGGTGAGTGGTCAGCATCACACCCCGGCCGCTTTACCCCAAGGGCATCAGAACCCCAGTAACCATTGAAGACGATGCTGAGCGGGCCTCATAGCTGATCTGGACGTTTTGGATAAGAGGAAAATCTCTTACCTCTGCCTGGGTTCGAACCCCGGACTGTCCAGCCAATAGTCTAGTCAGTATACTGACTAAAGGTAAAAGTTAGATTCAAGTTAGTTCGTAATTTGTCTTCGTCATGAAGAAGTATAGCGAAGTCAAACCACGGCCAGTTATTTTTGTATAGCCAATAATCTATGGCTTAGTTCCAGGATGTATCAGCAACAAGTTTACTTTACGAATAAACTGCGAAAAATGTCCACGACAGAGAATCCTACCAAAAAAAAATGATAACGTAAGCTACAAAAAACCAAGAAAATTTAAAACTGCCTAAATGTAACTGCTGCCAGTGCGAAAAACGGCTTGCAGCAAGTTCTGAGTTAAGGAACACGAGGTTATATTGTGTTTTTCTTTCTTGAAAGACCGTTATTTTGCTCCGTGTCTCTTAAGTTTCCGCCATGTTGTATAGGCAACTTCTCCGACACAATTGTCGAGCTCGTAGTCTAAACATGTTCATGCAGGCGGGCAGCCTGCAATCAGACTGAAATTTCAGCAATAATACAGCAGAAACCATTCATTTATATATATATATATATATATATATATATATAAAGTGTGCAAGTGTGTGACTGTAGTGCACACAACGGTCTATTTCGAAAGCACTACTTTAACCACTGTTAAGACTCCCTGATGATGGCACCCATCGAGTGCCGAAACATGTAGGAGGGGATTTTGTGCATCTCTTGTGTATATATTCCATTGCAGGTAAGGCTGGTTTTGTGAGTTGATTTTTACACTATGCAAAGTACAAGCAATATTAAAATAAACGTTCTGTGTTTTCAGGAACTAATCACACCAATTTCCAAAACAATGACGGAAAACACAGTATATTGGAATCCTAGCCAACGCTCACCTTCTCGATTACAAGGCAGGGGTTTTACTCCAGACCCCAAAAGAAAGTAAATAACGCACATGCTTTGAATATAGCACTCTCTGAGAATGGAGCGGTGCTTACTCCTGCCTTTCTTACTGTCCTTGCAAAAGTTGACGCCTTCCCTCCCCCATATTACTAGACAACTCAACACAGACTGCGATCTCAGAGCCTACAGAGAGAAATAAACTATATATTAACACATACGAGTATTTAAGATTTGGAAGTGTGCCTACGATGTTCAGTACGTTAAGCAATCTCTGTATCAACTGAGCATGAACATGTAACTTGCGTACAGAAACTCACATATTACCTTCATTTACTACAGATCATCTCTCCCGCATTTTAATTTCTATTCATTTTCAGTATTCTGTGATCGTCCTCTAAATCTTTAATATACGAGTATTTATTCCAAGTCCATTTTACCACATTTCACATGCTCTTCCTAACAGCGTTCACCTTTGTCTCATTTCTTCTATTTTCGAACTGCAATCGCAATGCTTCCTCCCTCCTCCTAACCAGTGTCTATAATTATATCATTCCACCAAGGTGTCTTCTCACGTCTTGTCTTCTGACTACTTCTGCCAAGGGTGCATACAGCTCCTGCTAGTAGCTTATCCTAAGCATTACCAATTTAATTCAGGTGATTCGATTACATCCGGATCCAAATTTGAGCTCCGTACACACAACGGTAACAGGCCTATATTCCAGAGTGGTTCTGTGTAGCATTATTGGGCTGACAGCGGAATATTAACATTACTTTATAGCATCCATCCCACAACCGCTGAACCTACATGGCATATTTACTGATGGCAACCCTTGAGTCACCAGAGCCATCACTTATCTTGCATGATTCTTATCAACCCAGGTTTCATGAAAATGGAATATCTAAGTGGTACCAATCGTTCTTATGTCTACCGCTCTACAAGCAGCAATATCGCTTTGTTCTATGAAGAACATTCTGCTCTCGTTGAATCACTTTGTGTCTAAATCCCTGTATATTAGGATCCTCTGCATTAAATATCTGCTTGCATTACACCGCACAGCTCCGCTCCTTTTCAAGCCCAATTCCTTTGGTCTCGGGAATTCTCCACGCTCGTAAATACAACGTGTTCGCTAGACTACTGAAAAATCCACAATCACAATTCCCTTAAATGGTTTTGGGTCATTTACAATTCTTTGCACAGTTCGAAGCCCCAAGTCACACAGTTACTGTCCGTTCCTGACATCTGGCAACACGGTTACTGACAATACATGCTTCGTCTGTCTCTTCGGACCCGTGTGTTTGAAACATCGGTATACTGTGTACACCATTTTCTCTACGTAGTATAAGTACAGCCTGGCGTTTACTTCCTTCCACTTCTGTTTTCAAAAGCTGCAAGTCAACACAATTTAAATAGACACTGCAGCAGCAAATAGCACTGAAACCACGTCAATGTTCTGCAACAACAGCAGCTGTTCCGGAATGCTGTTGAATGGAACGGCCAAAGAGACACCACGTGACATCCCTTGTCGCTGCACCTGCATTTGCAAGCAGCCGTCGTGACTCTTCCAGACAATAGGTGCAAACTACTGGCATGCACGTCGGCGATTCAAAAGGAAAAACTGAAGTTCTAATATCTATCAACACAGATTCACAGAATCGGTACTAAGGCCACATGTACCATCTGCCGTAACACTTAACAATGTACCTAGGCGTGTGAACAGCGATTATTTTCCCGGACAGTATCTTATGAATGGGCATTCCGTTGTGACGAAGATACACACAGCGAAGTGTGAAGGTCGTCAATCACGACTGAGTTTTATGTTATAATATTATACAACTTTAACGGGCAACATGCTTCGGCTTCAGTACAAAAATCCATCATCAGGTGAAATTAGAAACCGAACAAGAGATCACAGAATCTTCACTTTCACCCTGTCGTAGGAGATATTAATTTCAATTATTCAATTTTAAACCCATGTTTTTGCTGCTTTATACCGAACCTGTCTCTGTGCAAAAACGTTTAATAATCTCACCTATATATACCTACATGAACAATGAGTCAATGAAATTTACATGATAACTTTTATATGGCACGCTAATTTCGCCTTATAATGACTTTTTGTACTTAAGCCGAAACATGTTGCATTAACGTTACAGAATAATGTAACTTAAACTTAGTTGCGACTGACGGCCCTCAACTTTGCTTTGTATTTCCCGAACAGTATTAACTGACTGAAGAGGCCAAGGTTCACGATGAAATGTACGGACAGAAGAGAGAGAGAGAGAGAGAGAGAGAACCAAAAGAATAATATAAAGTATTATTTGTTAGTCTCTATCTCAGAGACGGAGTTTGATCTCTGCGGTGTAGCAAGTGAAGTTTAATACCCAGATATAAACGCTCCCGTCATGTGAAGGGGTTAACACATCCACATCAATGTTGCTTAAGAAATGATTGTTCTAATACGAACACAGCCGTAATTTGTAAATTTTGATGACAGAAAACTGATACACGCATAGAATGAGTTGTTTTGTTTTCCCCGTTTCTTATCAAGTAATCCAGGTGTTTTCAGCGTAATTCGGTCTACCGGACGGCTGCTATCTATTGGTGACACCCTAATATCTCTATCGTGAACATGGAAACCTGGTAATCATGGAAACCCGTTGTGACATTACTAACAAAGCTAAGGTAACCATAGCAACGTAGGTGTGATTCACACACTCATTCACCAACACTAAGCGCATTACGTACGCGGAGATTTACAGGAATTCCTGTCATCACAGGGTTACGCTTACCTTAACCACTCATTACACCATTCAGCCCTACAACAAACCAGACGTATGGCCTACACAGAACACGTGTGTGTGTGGCAAAACTTAAGGACACGGATCCCACATTTAAAACTACTTCTGCTAACGATTAAAATAATTCTTGAATTACATAAATCTGCTTCATGACTCTGTTATTAGTTCGTCACATATTTAAAAGCACTTGGACTAATTATGATTCCCTAAGACCAACTTTTAATTCCCCTCTCCAATTAATGTTGTTATTTTTTTTGTGTTTTTCACTGCACACGTCTTGCGAAAAGGGCCCGGCCGGTTTGACAAACTCCATCACGTTGCCGTGGAACCATATTTCCTGTCACAAAACCGTTCCCATTTCTGGACGACATATTGCGCAATTCTCTGTGTTCTGGGAAGAGCTTTGTTAATTAAACACTGCTTTGACCTAAACAAGTAACTTCCATCACCCCTAACCGCATTACGATTTTGATTTGGTTTCCATTAAAGGAGCGACAGACTGATAAACAATGACCGCTTCGGTTACGTTTACATAATTACAAGGCAATGTGCGCTTGTAGTATGTAACCTATCCGGCAACCATTCAACAGCTGCGAATATCACTTTCGAGATAAACTGAAATTGAGTAGCTTTGTTGAACAATGTTCTTGCTTCACAATTTCGCTTGACCACCAGACTAGTTCGTCCTGATGATGGAAGAGATTTTGAAAGTACTACCCAGACAGAATGTTCTCAGAAAACAGCGAAATGATACACAAAATTCACTGTCATACCTCCACTAGATTCTACGGGCAGTATTACCCCTTCAATCTTTCCTCTAGCATGCAAACGTTTGCGCAGTTTGCGCTACTCGTTCTTGGAAGGGTTTTATCCGTTGGAGAAATAGGATAAATCACAGAGCCGTTGATGATGCGATGGTAAAGATGTAAAATTTAGCGCCCCAACAGAAATCTAATCTCTGCCGTCCTACCAATAGATCGGTTCTTTGCTAATGAAAAAAACAAGAATTGATGCCAGATCATGAACCAACGTCTACATGGCAGTATCACATATGTCAAAGTCAGTAGAAACTTGCAATATTCGACACTCGTCTGTGACTGGATGACAAAATGTTTCCACCATGTATACTTGGAATTGCAAATAAACGCTCCGTCGCCACAGGTCGTTTTGCCCTTAGCCGGGGCTATAAATCATGCATATAGGCCTACAGCAGATAATCCGTCAGTTCTCATTACCCAGTGAGACGAGTAGGAAAGGGGAGAGTGCTAAATTTGGAAAATGACCAAGCAACCGGACCAATCGAACTGATACACACCTCCAATTCACAAAAATTAAAATTAACGAAGGACTAGATTTTGAAGAGAGAAAACAAAAGAAGCATATTCATGCCAACAAGTTACCATATTACCAAAAAAATTGGTTTCTACAAATAAATTATTTAAGTAAAATCACTTGATAGCAGTTGCCCACTGCCCTCGTTCGCTGGCCAGACCAAATGGTTACTTGCCAAAGCAGGCACGTTGTAAGCTGTGGAATTGATTTAAATAATGATCTCTGATGTACCAGATCCTACCATGTGGGTTTTATCTGAAGCGTTAATGGGAAGGTAACGCCATTTGTTCGTACACACGTTACACCCATCTCACAATTCTAGGTTTTGTAAATGAGATTAATTTAATTTACTACTGTCGGTCAATTTCTCTCGAAACCGGAACATAACGCTATAGAATTTTACACTCCTGCATTAATTTCGACGTACTAGAAATCGCCAGACAATGCAAACAATGACGTCATTAAGGACTGTAAATATATTCCGCAATGTCCATAAAAAGGGATTAATATTGTAAAGCAAGTTGTTCAAACATAGTGCACTATACAGTGAGGATATTTTCCCATTGTAGTCGATTCTTTACACACTCAAGAGATTTATAATCCGTCCATTTATTATCGACGTTGTATATGATAGCTTATTATAGCCCTGATCACCGAGGATCGAGTGAGTAACATTATGTAGTGGGGGCGCTAAGTGACAGCTCTTTTGTTTGTGTGTGTGTGTCTGAAGACAGCGCTGTAACTAACGAGCACGACTAGCAGCAAACCTCATGGATGGATAACCAATTCGACCACGGTAGTGGGGTAGGTCAATTGCAATTAATTATAATTACAAAAAAAAATTCCGTGGCCTTAGTCCGCACGCGAACTATACCGACAGAGCAGCCGCCGCCGGTCGGCGAAGTTAGTGCCAACTTTTGCGGATATAGGGGTGTCACGTGGTCAGCGCAACGGGTCCCCACAGCCGTTAATCTCTGTTTTCTAGACCTGGAGCCGCTACTTTTTTC
>Ga0131853_10016404_pt1 | contig 13517 bp, 12 predicted proteins | sample TergutLab28metaG_FD_92764 | JGI IMG/M metagenome (GOLD analysis project Ga0131853, IMG submission 92764) | Labiotermes labralis P1 segment gut microbial communities from Petit-Saut dam, French Guiana - Lab288 P1 (version 2) (version 2) | ecosystem: Host-associated > Arthropoda: Insects >... | reverse complement strand
GATGATATTCTAAAAGAAATCACTATAAACAAACTAAGTGAAGATTATAAAATATCTCCTGATGTTTTAAAAAACAAATTAAAAAAGAATGAAAGTCCTCCTAAAGAAGAATTAAAACCGTTGCCAGAAAAATCAAACAAACCTAAAACTGGAGCAGATAAAGCAGCAGAAACAATTCTTTACTACATGCTAAATGATCCTAAATACATAAGAATTTACGAAAGAAGCCTAGGTTATTTCGAAGATACTATTTATCGAAACATTGCCAACGAAATAAATTACTATTACAAACTAAACCATGACATAACTATTGCTGATTTCATCTCCTATATCCATGACAAAGAAGAGATAAATACTAAAGTATTGGAAATAATAAATCATAACGAAGAAAAACGAACCGAGGAAATTTTTAATAAAAACATTGAAGTAATCAAAAAACAATTAATCCGTTCAGAAATAGCAGAAATTAAAAATGAAATAAAAAATGAACTCGATGAAAATAAAAAAATAGAACTCTTAAATAGATTAACTGAAATAAAGAAGGAAGTATAAATATGGTAGAAATTAAAACATTTGAACAAAGAAAAAAATGAACTATTAGAATTAGGAAAAGACAATGGACAAATTACTTATGAACAATTAGCAGAATCCCTAAAAGGATTAGATATTGATAATGATTCATTAGATGATTTATATAATACTCTAATGGATAATAATATTAATGTTGTCTCCGCTGATGAAGATGAAGATGGTGCTTCTAAAGATAAAGAGAAGGATAAAGAGGAAGAACAAATTCTTTCTGAAGAAGAAATAACCAAAGATATTAATATTAATGATCCTGTCAGAATGTATTTAAAAGAAATTGGTCGAATTAGTCTTTTATCTGCTGCGGAAGAACTCGATTTATCAATTAGGGTTGCTAAAGGAGAAGAAGAAGCTAAAAATAAACTCGCTGAGTCAAATTTACGTCTGGTTGTCAGTATCGCCAAAAGGTATGTTGGTAGGGGTTTACTATTCCTTGACTTAATCCAAGAAGGTAATATTGGCCTGATGAAAGCCGTTGAAAAATTCGATCATGATAAAGGTTATAAATTCTCAACTTATGCTACTTGGTGGATTAGACAAGCAATAACAAGAGCCTTAGCTGACCAAGCAAGAACAATCAGAGTTCCTGTTCATATGGTCGAAACAATAAATAAAATGGCTAGGATTCAACGTCAAATGACTCTAGAACTAAATAGAGAACCCCTAGAAGAGGAAATTGCAGAGAAAATGGGTATTACCCCAGAAAAAGTACGAGAAGTTATCAAAATTGCTCAAGAACCTGTATCTCTAGAAAGTCCAATCGGTGAAGAAGATGACTCTTATCTCGGAAATTTTGTTCCTGATGAATCAAGTATGTCACCTGAAGATTATGCTACTAATGAAATCTTAAAAGAAGAAATAAAAAGTGTTCTCCTTACCTTACAAGAAAGAGAACAAGAAGTATTAGAACTTCGTTTTGGTCTTATCGATGGGACAAGTCATACTCTTGAAGAAGTAGGGCGAAGATTTAATGTTACCAGAGAACGTATTCGTCAGATTGAAGCCAAAGCACTAAGAAAACTAAGACATCCATCTCGTGCAAAAAAGTTAAAGGACTTTCTAGCTGACTAATGCTTAAGAATCGCTTAAGGGCTATTGCGAACTTCGTTGATAAAGATGATAAAATTGTTGACATTGGTTGCGACCATTCCCTTTTAGCTATTCATTTAATTAAAGAAAATATCATTGAAAAAGCTATAGTCAGCGATATAAACCCCAACGCTTTAAATAATGCCATAAAAAACATCAAAAAAGAAAACTTAGAGGATAAAATCACTCCAATTCTTTCTGATGGATTAAAAAACATTCCTACAAACGAAATCAACACTATTATAATTTCTGGTATGGGAACAACTAATATTCTTAAAATATTAACTAATATTCCAAATAATATAACTAAACTTATTATCCAATCAAATAATAACTATTATGATTTACGAAAAGTTATTACAAATAATAATTTCTATATTATTGATGAAACAATAACAAAAAAAAACAACAAATATTATCTGACAATTAAATTCGAAAAAGGAAAACAAAACTATAAATTAAAAGATTGTCTTTTCGGTATCATCAAAAAAGAGAATCTAGATTATTATCAAGACATCAAGAAAAAATATGAAACAATACTAGAGCAAATTCCCAAATATAGACTTATTCCTAGAAAAAGACTTCAAAAACTCATAAATAAATTAAATAAAATTATTAAAAATTTTGAATAATTTTCCTTAACATTATACGAACAACAGTACCCTCTTGCGGGGGGGGATTTCTATGTTATATTTTTCATAGAAAAGAGTATATTTATGAAATTAAAACCATTTAAAAAAGAAAAGTTAACAAATAAACAGAAAAAGATACTAATAGCTTTAAGTAGCTTGTGTTTTATCTTCCTTTTTATAGCAATATATCAATCATTTGCTGCATATAACATAAAACATTCGGAAAGAATAGTAGATGCTAAAGTAGGAAGCTTACATGATATAAGAGTATTAGCTATTTATATAGATGGAGAACCCCAACCAAATATGACAGAATTTCCTAAAGATAAAGAATTCTCTCATGTAAGATGTTATGTTGAGGGAGAGTATAGAGAAAATATAACTGGAACATGGGAAAATGATTCTCTTACAATAAAACCCTTCACAAGTAAAACTGATTGTAATGTTTATTTTTTAAGTCATCTATTAAGAGATAAAATAATATCAGATAATGGTGGAGAATCAGCAATAGTAGCAAGGGGTACTCCTGATTATTCTGCTGCCACTGGAAATGGATTATTTAAAACAAACGCATCAATCCCAGGTTGGACTAATACTAATCAAGGATTATTTTCAGGAACTAGTGCTACTCATGAGGGTGGAGATAGTTATTACTATAGAGGAAATATAGATAATAATCATGTAAGATTTGCAGGATTCTGGTGGAGAATAATTAGAATAGAGGGTAATGGTAACATAAGACTTATATATAATGGAACGCTAGCTTCTAATCCTACACCACCACCACAAAACGGAAACACAGTAATAGGACAATCTAGATTTAATGAAAATGACAATCATAATAGATTCATAGGATTTATGTTTGGCTCTGCTACAGGAACATACGCTGAACAACATGCTAACACAACATCTAGCACTATAAAAACATCTTTAGAGAGTTGGTATATAAACAACTTATTAACTAGAGATGGTGGTAGATGGAACAACATGATAGCAAGGAACACAATATTTTGTAATGATAGAAATTTAGTAGCTGGAACAGGTTTAGGAACAACTACAACATCATATGGAAGCGAGGCAAGAAGAGTTCCGTTTGTTAGCGCTCGCCCATCGTTACAATGTATAAACAGAACTGCTGCCGCAGGCCTTTCTACTGTACCAACAACACATGACCAATTTTCAGCACCTAATTCAGAGAATAGAGGAAATCAAAGACTTACACATCCAATAGGATTAATAACCTGGGATGAAGCAGTAATTGCAGGGAACTTTGCTGATGAAGGACGAACTTCGACGGTCTGGATTAGTGGGCGCCCTTCGTGGTCTATAACCCCTTCGACGAGTTTTACCCCCACTATCCCTAACGCTGTCGTATTTTGGCGTGATATTGGGAATGGCTCTATGGGGTGGGTTCATGCTTCTAATGCCTCTCAAAATACTCGTCCAGTAATATCTTTAAATTCAGATGTCCGAAGTGTTTCAGGTAATGGCACTCGTGTTAATCCCTATATCATAAACTAATTAAACAAAAAACTTTGGACCATTTCCAATTGATTCATTAACAGTATTTTTTATATTGCTTGTTTCAGTTTTAGAATTAGTATTTACTTTATTAACTTTTTCTTTATTATCTGAATTCATAAATGTCTTTACCATTGTAAAGGCATTTCTTGCATTTTTAAACATTGGTTGTGCTTGTTGATATAAAGGTATTGCTCTATTTGCAACATTTAATCCTCTTGAAAGACCATTTAAAATACCACCTAAATTAAATCCACTTTTCCCAGGAATTCCTGTCACTTTATTTCCAAACATATAAAATACACCTCTTTATTATAACTATATTCATAAATATAAAAATAGTTTATTTATGTAAAGTTAACGTCAAATTTAACGAAAATTTAAACAAATTTCAAGAAAAAAAAGGAAATCAAGGGGTCGACCTATAATAAATAAGTAGAGGGATATTTAACTCTGGAAAGGAGGATAACTATGAAAAACTTCCTAATTGATAAAGGAATATTAGAAGAAGATGTAGAAAAATTACTTAATAAAGCTGATATTTTAATTGAAAATACAACTAGAAAAATTAACTATGAAATAATTATGATGTACTTTAATATTGGAGAAATGATAACAGAATATAAAAAAGAAAATAATTCTAAATACGGAGATTCTGTTGTAAAAGTATTTAAAGATAAAATATTTTTAAAATATGGTTCTGGATTTAATAAAAGCAATATTTATTATGCAATCAAATTTTATAATTTTTTTCCAAATAATCAGTTGCACGAACAAAAAGACGAACAGAAAAGCGAACAGATATTCCAGCCGGCTGGAATATCTTCAAAAAGCGAACAGAATTTGCAGCCGGCTGCAAATTCTAAAATTCACCAAACAAAAAACAAACAGATTTTCCCGACATCGGGAAAATCTTCAAAACATAAAAACGTCTCAATTGATATTTTCAAAACCATAACATGGTCACATATCATTGAAATATTAAATATAAGTGATTTTAAAATAATGAACTATTATATAAACGAAGTCAAAAATAAGAAATTGACAAGAGTAGAACTTAGAAGTTCAATTAAATCAAAATCTTATGAAAGAAGTATAATAGTTCAAAAAGATTGTCATATTACAAATAAAATCGAAAAAACATTAAAAGCACCAATTATATTAAATATTAAAGATAAAAAAAGAACAGAAAGAGAATTAGAAGATGATATCGTTAAAAATGTTTCCAATTTCAAAAAAGAACTCGGCAGCATTGTTACTTTTTATGAAAGGCAATATAAACTAAATATTAATGGGCTTCTTCATAAGGTCGACTTAGTCTTTCTCGATTATGAAACAAAACACTTTTATCTTAATAGATTTAAAAATTGGCAAAGTAAATAATCATAATATTATGCAAATGCAATTATATATCGAACATTTTAGCAATGAATTAAAAAATAAAGAAACCAACGTAATTGGTTTAATATTATGTGAAACAAATGATTTAAGATTAATTGAAAACGAAAATATTTATCAAATTAAATACTTGAATGAAATTCCGAAAGAAAAAGAATTATTAAAATTAATTAATGAAAATAAAGTTATTTTATTGAAAACCGAAAAATTAGAATTGAAAAGTTAAATATATGTTATAATTTAGTTATAAGAATAAATAGAGGTAGGAAACTAAATATGAGCATAAAACCTTTTGATAAAGAAAAAAAATTAAATCCAATTCTTAGTTTTTTTAATTATTCTGCCCTAGGTTTTTATTATACCTTTACTTTTTTATTAACTAGTATTTTCCATATCTTTTTATATGCTTGTAAAGGGATTATTTTTGTTTTAACATCTCCTAAATATCTTTTTAAACCAAAACCATTTAATGATAACAAAATAAATAAACTCGCTGAAAAAAGAGAAGAACTAATTACTAGTTTATCTAACGAAGAAGATAGTAACAGAGGCAAAAGAACTATTACTTATAAATATAAAGCTAAAAATAAAGCAGGGAAGATGATTAAAGGTAATTTTACTGGTTTTTCCCGTATGGACGTTAATGCTTACTTAGTTAACGAAGGCTATACTGTCTATAGTATTGAAGAAACAAAAGCAAATCCACTTTCAAACAATAATAGTATTTTCAGTCGTAAACTATCCAATAAAGACTTGATTTTTTGGCTTACCCAACTCTCAACTTATATTAAATCTGGAATACCTTTAACTGATGCCCTTAATATTATTGCTAATCAAATGCATAAAGGCTCTTACCAAAAAAGAATCTATGAAGCACTTATTTATGACCTTAATATGGGCGAGAACTTCTCTAGAGCAATGGAGAAACAAGGAGCAATTTTTCCTAGTCTTTTAATAAATATGTTAAGAGCAGCGGAAGCTACTGGAGATTTAAGCAATACCCTTGATGATATGGCGGCCTATTATACTGATTTAGAAAAAACTAGAAAACAAATTGTTAGCGCCTTAACTTATCCAACTGTTATTCTTATCTTTGCTATTGCTGTTATAACTTTCATCTTACTTTATGTTATTCCTCAATTTATTGATGTTTATGAGAGTATGGACGCCGAAATTACTGGTATTGCAGGAACTATTATTAATATAAGTAGTTATCTGAAAGAAAATATTCTTTCCCTTCTTTTATATGTTGTTTTATTCATATTTGTTTTCATCATAATGTATCAAAGAGTCAAAAATTTCAGAAGAACAACGCAAATTATCTTAATGAAAATTCCTGTTATTGGTAATATTATAATTTATAAAGAAATGACTATATTTACAAAAACTTTTGCTTCCCTTTTAAAAAATAGCATCTTTATTACCGATAGTATTGATATTTTAAAAAAGGTAACAAACAATGAAGTTTATAAAGAAATTATGGTAAACACTGTCGATAATATCGCTAAAGGGGAAAAAATATCAACTGCTTTTAAAAATCATTGGGCTATACCAGAAGTTGCTTATCATATGATTCTAACTGGTGAATCAACTGGTCAACTTCCTGATATGATGAGTAGGGTAAGTGAATATTTCGCCGATATGAGTAAAAGTAATATTACTACTTTAAAAAGTTTGATTGAACCAATTATGATTTTAATCCTTACAGCAGTAGTTGGAACGATTATTCTAGCGGTCGTCTTGCCAATGTTCGGATTATATGAAACAATAGCATTATAAAAGGAGTGTTAAAATGTTAGTATTAGTATTTATTATTGGTCTTATCTTCGGTTCGTTTTTTATTCTTATTGGAATGCGTCTTCCAAAAGGAGAATCAATTATCTATCCAGCATCACATTGTGATGAATGCGATAAAAAGCTTTCTATTTGGGAATTAATTCCTATCTTTTCCTATTTATTTTTTAAAGGAAGATGTTCAGACTGTGAACAAAGAATCTCCAGCACATATCCGATAATTGAACTTCTTACCGCAGTCCTTTTTACCCTTTGCTATGCTCTTTTCGGTATCGGCTATGAGTTTTCAGCAGGAATTATTATCTCTTCAATATTAATTATCATTTATGTTAGTGACTTTAAATATAAAATCATTCTCGATAGTCCATTAATTATTGGTTCTCTACTTATTCTCGTTTTAAAATTTATCTACTTTGGCTTTAACCCAACTCTAATGGCAGCTCTTTCTGGAATCATCCTTTTCTGCTTTATGTTTGCGATTAAATTCTTAGGCGATAAACTATTCAAAAGAGAATCCCTCGGATGGGGAGATGTCAAACTGGCAGTTTTCATCGGAGTTGTTCTAGGATTAAAACTAGGTCTTACTTCTTTAATAGTTGCTTCCTTTATCGCTTTCCCTTACGCCTTAATAGCTATTCATTTTACCAAAGAAAAAGAAATTCCTTTCGGACCTTTCTTAATAACTGGCTTATTACTTGTATTTATCTTTATGGATTTCTTTTCAAGTCTTATTGGTCATCTATTTTAACCACTTTTGGTAATTCTACATCTTGTTCTTTCTTCGGTTTTTTTCTTCCTTTAATGGCAATTTTAATCTCATCATCGTCACTACCAAAATCTTCATCCAAATCAATAATTCGAATTATTTCCTCAAAACTAGTTAAACCAGAAACAACCTTATTCAAACCATCTTGAAGAATAGTTACCATTGATTTTTTATCATAAACAAGACGACGCAAGTCGGACTTTTTTACGTTGCCAACAATTGCATCACGAATTGCTTCATTAATAATTAAAACCTCTTGAATAGCTGTTCTGCCACTATAACCTTTAAAACACTTTGGACATCCTACTGGAGTGGAAATATTTTTCACATCAAGTCCTAGAGCTTTAGTAAATACTTCTTTTTCATAATCATTAGTCTCTCTTGTTCCTCTGCAATAAGGACATAATTTTTTCACCAATCTTTGACTAATTATTCCAGAAAGAGCAGAACCTAGAAGATATCTCTCAACATCCATATCTAGAAGTCTCTCAATAGTATTTAGAGAATTATTCGTATGAAGAGTTGATAAAACTAAGTGACCAGTAATACTCGCTCTAACAGCAATCCTAGCAGTTTCACTATCTCTTATTTCACCAATCATAATAATATCTGGATCATTTCTTAAAATACTACGCAACGTATTACCAAATGTAAGGCCAATATCAGCAATAACTTGAACTTGATTAATTCCCACAATTTTCATTTCCACTGGATCTTCTACCGTAATAATATTTCTCTCATTATTATTTAGATGGGCCAGTAAACTATAAACCGTAGTTGATTTACCAGTTCCAGTTGCTCCTGTTATTAAAACAATTCCATTTGGAGCTGCAATCATCTTCTTAATTAAAGGCATATTATATTCTGAAAAACCTAAATTTTCTAAACCAGCATTACTCATCGAGTAATCTAAGATTCTAATAACTATTTTTTCTCCTTTTTGTACTGGTAGAGAAGCAACTCTGAAATCTAAGTCTGTTGAATTCATATCTTTTTTAATTGCCCCATCTTGAGGAGTTCTTGATTCAGTTATATTCATCCCCGAAATAATTTTAATTCTAGTAATTAAATTCTTCTTAATTGAATTAGGAATTAGAGCATAATCCGTGAGTTCCCCGTCAACTCTCATTCTAATCTTTAAATCTTCACCAAAAGGGTCAAAATGGATATCCGACGCACCTTTATCTATCGCTACAAGAATTGTATCATTCACAATATCAACAACAGGAATGTTTTCAAAATCATATTGTGCTTCCACACCGCTTCACCCTTATTCTAAAAACAATTATACTATAATAAACGCTGATTTCCAAACTTTATTTTTACCCTTAAATTTGATATAATTTTTAAAGAATATAAGGAGTATACTTTTATGAAAATTATTTTCTTGGATATCGAAGGGGTATTAAATTCTAAATCATACCTAAATACATCATATCTAATTCCTTTTGACCCAAAATGTTTAGAAAACCTTCAAAAGTTAGTTAAAGAAACAAACGCAAAAATAGTTGTTTCATCCACTTGGCGTAAATCAGAAACAGGTAGAAAGCAATTATTAGCAATTTTAAAAGAATATGATTTGGCAAACGTTGTAGTCGGCTGTACACCAATTCTAGATACTAGAGAAAAAGAAATTGATGCTTACCTTCAATTAACAGAACAACTGGATGCTTTCGTTATTCTCGACGACATGAAAATAGATAATTATTTACCGTATCAAGTTCAAACTGACAGAATCACAGGATTAACTGAAGAAGATGTTATAAAAGCAATTAAAATATTATTAGAAACAAAGGAGCAATTTTAAATGGAAAAAAAACATAATCTTTTATTAGATGTTCACGAAACCCCAACCCCAGGAAAATGGATTTTATTATCCTTACAACATGTTTTTGCTATGTTTGGGGCCACTATTTTAGTCCCAATTGTAATTAATGGACTAGCAGGAGCAGAAGTAATACCTATACCTCTTGCCTTAATCGCCTCAGGAATGGGTACATTAATTTATGTCCTTTGTACCAAAAGAAAATCACCCCTTTATCTAGGTAGTTCTTTTGCTTTTATTGCTCCTGTTGTCGCTGGATATGTTCTAGCTGGTAGGGCTGGAGTATTTACAGGTATCATCGTCGTTGGAATTATTTATCTAATATTCGCTTTATTTGTTAACCTGTCTGGTAAACAATGGATTGATAAACTACTTCCACCAATTATTATTGGACCAATGATAATGATTATCGGCCTGTCTCTTGCTGGTGTTGCCATTAACAACTTAGGCATCGGTGAAGGAACGCCACTTGCTTGGCAAAACTTAACTGTGGGAGGAACAGCATTTATCGTCACCGTAATCGTCGCTATTTATGCTAAAGGTTTCCTCAAAATAATTCCTTTCTTAGCAGGTATGATTGCTGGCTACATAATAGCAGTATTTCTTGGTATGATTGATTGGACCCCTGTTGTTAATGCACACTTTTTCGCCATACCGAATTTTTATTTAGCATTTAAAGATTGGGTGCCAAATTTTGGTGCCGCTCTCACCCTCGCTCCTGTCGCCCTTGTTTGTATATGTGAGCATATCGGCGACCATAAAGTAATGAGTAATATTATTAATAAAGATTTACTTAAAGACCCAGGATTAGATAGAACATTACTAGGAGATGGCCTAGCGACTGTCGCCGCAGGACTAATCGGTGGTCCTGGCAGTACTTCTTATGGCGAAAATCTTGCTGTCGTCGGCATGAGTAGAGTAGCATCAGTTAAAGTTATTATCGGAGCCGCATGTTTTGCTATCGCCTTTGGTTTTTTAGGTTTCCTTCCTGCAATATTTAGTACCATCCCCATGGCTGTTTTAGGTGGTATATCGATTATTCTTTATGGATTTATCGGTGTTAGTGGCCTAAAAATTCTTATTAAAAATCAAACCGATTTCGATAACATGAAAAACATTATCGTATCAGCAACCATGTTAACAATAGGGGTCGGTGGAGCGGTTATTTCCGTAGTTTCTGGCAATTTTAGTTTATCAATCGGCGGCATGAGTCTTGCAGCAATTGTTGGTATTATCCTAAATCTAATTTTACTAGATCCAGAGAAAAAAGAAGTCAATCAAGAAAAAGAAATTCTCGAAATTGATAATACATGATACAATTACTTTAATATTTAGGAGAGTGTTAATATGAAAAATAAAGCTATTACTGAAAGAGATGTTGATTTTGCTAAATGGTATACCGATATCATCAGAAGTGCAAAATTAGCAGAGTATTCGAATGTAAAAGGTTGTGTAATCCTAGAACCGAACGGCTATGCAATTTGGGAAAATATGCAACATATTTTAGATAAAGAATTTAAAAGACTAGGGCATCAAAATGTTTATATGCCACTTTTCATTCCTGAGAGTCTATTAAATAAAGAAAAAGAACACGTTGAAGGCTTTGCCCCTGAAGTAGCTTGGGTTACTCACGGTGGTTCTGATGAATTAGAAGAAAGAATGTGTATAAGACCTACATCCGAAACTCTTTTTTGTGATTATTATCGTAATGCAATCAGTTCCTACAGAGACTTACCTAAATTATATAATCAATGGTGTAATGTTGTCAGATGGGAAAAAGAAACAAGACCTTTTCTTAGAACGAGAGAATTTTTATGGCAAGAAGGCCACACGGTCCATGAAACTGCTAAAGAAGCAGAAGCCGAAACTCACCAAATGCTTGATGTCTATAAAAGATTTTTTGAAGATTACCTAGCCATTCCTGTTGTTGTTGGTAAAAAAACCGAAAAGGAGAAATTCGCTGGTGCTGAATACTCCTTAACAGTAGAAGCACTAATGTATAATGGCGTTTGTTTACAATCAGGAACCAGTCATTATTTTGGCCAAAAATTTTCTAAAGCTTTTGATATAACTTTTACGAATAGAGAAAATAAACTAGAATATCCGTATCAAACTTCTTGGGGAACAACTACCAGAATGATCGGCGGCTTAATTATGGTTCATAGCGATGATAACGGACTTGTTCTACCACCTAAAATAGCGCCAATAAAAGTAGTTATAATTCCAATTAAAAACGAAGATAAACTCCTAACAGAAGCCAATAAAATAGCTGATTTATTGAGTATTGCAGATATAAAAACTATAGTAGATAATAGTGATAAATCCGCTGGTTTTAAATTCGCTGAACAAGAAGTAAATGGTATTCCAATTAGAATCGAAATCGGTGAAAGAGAATTAGAACAAAATAAAGTGGTTGCAGTAAGACGAGATAATAGAGAAAAACAAGAAATAATACTTAATGATGATATTGTTTCAAATATAAATAATATAATGGAAACTATGCAAAATGATATGTTCAAAAGAGCAGAAGAAAGAAATAAAACAAAAACTCATATTTGCAAATCCTTAGACGAAGTAGCTAATATCATGAAAACTACTCCTGGCTTTATTAAAGCAATGTGGTGTGAAAGAGAAGAATGTGAAACAAAAATGAAAGAAATCGGCGGTATTAAATCAAGATGTATTCCCCTCGAACAAGAGAGTGTTGCTGATAAATGCATATTTTGTGATAAAGAAGCAAATACATTAGTTGTCTGGGGCATCCAATATTAAATAACTAAAACTTTACAATCCATTGACGAACAAACATGTTGAAAAACATGTTTTTTGCTATTTTTTGAACAAATTTCAAGAAAAAAAAGGAAATCAAGGGGTCCACCTATAATATATAAGATAGAAGGTAATAAATTTTAAAGATTAAAAAAAGCGAACAAAAACAACTATGAGGTCGCAAATCGCGACCACAAAAAAGGAGAAAAAATGAAAGAAAACAATTTAGAAATTATAATTAAAGAAGATATAAAATCAATGATTTATGAAGTTAGAGGCAAACAGGTTATGCTAGATAGTGATTTAGCACAACTTTATCGTACTGCTAATGGAACTAAAGACATAAATAAAGGAGTTAAAAGGAATTTAAATAGATTTCCAAAAGATTTTTATTTTCAACTAACTCTTAAAGAATTTCAGTCTCTAAATTCGCAACTCCAATTTGGAACCACAAAAAACGAACAAAATGAATCTCTAAGGTTCCAAAATGGAACCTTAGAGAAAGAGTCATTAAAAGGAAAACACAGAAAGTTTTTACCTTATGTCTTTACAGAACAAGGAATTGCTATGCTTTCTAGTGTTTTAAAAACAGATATTGCTGATACGATTAGTATAAAAATAATGAGAACTTTTGTTGCAATGCGTAATTTTTTAACAAATAATACTCATGTTTTTGAAAGATTAACAACTCTAGAATACAAACAATTAGAAAATGAAGAAAATTTTAATATATTATTCGATTCATTCCAAAAAGACGAACAATGGAAACATAAAATTTTATTCGCTGGACAGTTTTATGATGCTCATAGTCTTTTAATCGACATTATAAAAGAAGCAAAGAAAAGCATTTTAATAATTGATAACTATATCGATAAAACTATTTTAGATTTACTAGCTAAAAAGAACAAAAATGTGGAATCAGAAATATTTACTTTAGGTAACAAATACTTAAGTAATAATGATATCAATAAATTTAACAAACAATACCCTCGTTTAAAAGTAAGATATACGAACAACTTTCATGACCGATTCATTATTATTGATAATGAGGATTTATATTATCATGTCGGAGCGTCCCTAAAAGACCTCGGCAATAAATGTTTTGGTATCAATAAAATCGAAGATGAAAAGTTAATTG
>Ga0131853_10016403_pt1 | contig 13517 bp, 8 predicted proteins | sample TergutLab28metaG_FD_92764 | JGI IMG/M metagenome (GOLD analysis project Ga0131853, IMG submission 92764) | Labiotermes labralis P1 segment gut microbial communities from Petit-Saut dam, French Guiana - Lab288 P1 (version 2) (version 2) | ecosystem: Host-associated > Arthropoda: Insects >... | reverse complement strand
GTATGGTATGGTATAGTATAGTATTGTATGGTATCATATAGTATAGTATAGTATGGTATGGTATGGTATAGTATGGTATGGTATAGTATAGTATTGTATGGTATCATATAATATAGTATAGTATGGTATGGTATGGTATAGTATAGTATGGTATGGTATGGTATGGTATAGTATAGTATTGTATGGTATCATATAATATAGTATAGTATGGTATGGTATGGTATAGTATAGTATGGTATAGTATAGTATTGTATGGTATCATATAATATAGTATAGTATAGTATGGTATGGTATAGTATAGTATGGTATAGTATAGTATGGTATAGTATAGTATGGTATGGTATAACATAGTATAGTAAAGTGGGTGTGGTTCACATAATTGGTGAAGTTTGTTGCAGTCTTAGTTGTTAATACACTGAGTGTTTCTTTGTCATGTATGGCACATGCTTCCACATGGAGAGTTTTGTTGTAAGTACATATACAGCAATCCTTGCTTTGGCACACCCTGTGCTGGTGATGGAGGTTAATCAACACTAGGGCTGGTTGTTGTTGTTGTTGTATTCAGGGGCATACACACTCATCTGTTCCAAAGTTGCAGTATGTAAAGGAAAAACAAATAACTTATAACTATACAGGCATACAAGCAATCTGTTATGATATACACACAATTACTGCAAGTATTTTAATAATGTTATTCTTACATAATTTGTCGATATGATCACCTGAACAATTATAAGCTAACTTAAAAAAAATCAGGTTAATTTATCATATTAGTTTTAATTGAGCTGAATAACAAATGTATAATTAAAATCAACACTGCTTCTCAAATAACTTATATTTTAATAGTCTAATTTCCTTGCTCTTTGTAGACAACCTTCACATATGCTTACTTGGAAAAACATGTATACAACAAAGCAAGCCACAGAGTTCATTAACCTCCAGCAACAGCACAGTGTGTTCCAAAGCCAGGAATGCTGCATATATAGGTCCAACAAAACTCTGTTTGTGGAAATCTGTGCCACACATCATGAAGCAACACTCAGTGCATTAATAACTGAAACTGCAACGAACATCACCAATTATGCGAACCACATCCACTGTACGATACTATACTCTACCTTAATGAAATCTCTTTTATCTAAAATTCAACAATAATTATAATTTAAATTTTAACCAATTTTAACCACTATTATCATCTAAAACTTTATGTATTTTCAATGTATTAACTCTGAATGGGAGGCCTCCACCCCAATACTCTTTTCCATGCATGATATTGTAAAATCTACCTGACAATGACCAAAAGTGACTGAAGCATGTAGTAGTTGACTGACTATGTTCGAGAAGATTTGTTGAAGCTGAAATTAAATAGGGAGAGAGAAGAACAATACTTTTATGGATCTTTAACAGCAGGATGGCAGAACAAGGACTGGATTTATCTGGCTCAGGATAGCGGTAAGTTGTGAGCTATTTTGAACATGGCAATGAACCTTTGTGTTACATAAAATGCAGGAAATTTCTACATCACTGAGAAACTTTGCTTCTCAAGGACTCTTCTCAATGTACTTAGTTAATAAACTCAAGAAACATAATTAATTACTGATCAAATCTGCACCAGAAGATATGGTACTTTGTTTTCAATCATTATAGGGCACTTAATATATCTTCCATCATTAACTAATGAACATTTCTGTCCTAATTTCTATACTGAATTTGCATTTCTCCATCCTTAGTCCACAATTTAAAATATTGGTTTCATTCCTCTGAGACAGATTCTATACCACCTTCTCTTTTTCAAAGCAATTTATACCATTTGTTACTTTAGATGCATATCCCGAGTAGCTAAAATGACTCAGTCATTATAGTGACTAGACTATGGACTGGGGAACTAAACAATTATGGTTCAATTTCTAACAGGGCCAAGAGACTTGCCATTTCTGAGAAGCATTCACACCAAATCTTAGACCCACCCAGCCTCCTGTTCATTGGCTACAAAAGGCTCTCTCCCCAGGGATAAAGCAGCTGGGATGTGAGAGTGACCACTCACCTCCATTTATTGTCAAGGTTAGGAATGCATGAAGCTATAATTCCCTTCCCCCCGTTATCATCACAGCATGCAGAATGGTAACGTCATCTGCACTGCAATGCATGCTCTGGGCTAAAGACAGAACATTCTTTTTCGGGTGCATACCTACTCCAGATCTGCTTACCGAATGTCTTCATATCTTTCTTGATAACAGTAAGCCTGTATTTATGATAAGTGAGCACATGTTTATCTTTTTTAAGCCCATGAAATGGACAGCCATCTAAATTACAATTTAAACCCAAATCCCCACTCACACGTAACACTGTCTCTATTGGAAAAACCAACCACTAATGCTGACAGGAAGATACTCTGTATCTCTTGTGAGAAAAGTATGGAACATATAAATGTACAGTGTGGGGAAATGCAGTATTCCTTAACGTTAAAGTAGATGGTACACGTAATTACCACTGGGCTTAGAGGGTTAAATACACTATAGGGTAGCCCATAATATGAAAAAGCTGTACACAAGCATGTGTCTTTGAACTAATACACTGTAAATACAATAGGCAGAATTTCTTACCTTAAAAAATCCTAGAGGCCCAAGTTTTGCTGTGTACTTAATCAAATGCCACATACTCTGCAAACAGAATTTTAAAAATACATTGTTCATGCTAAACACAACCAACAAATAACAAGATTGATAAAGTACATATCCTTTGCTTTCAAAATGTCACATGGCTATATGGTACATGCATAAATGCAATTTCATTTAAGCCCATAAGAAAAGTAAAGCCTTCCCTACACCAATTTGCACAAAACCCGTGAATGCCCTACTGCTTTTTTTGGAAAAAATATCTTGTAACAATTTTTAACTTAAATTGGATAATAAATGTGGAAAGTAAAATCCAGCTTTACTTACAACCATGTGTGAAGTATGACTTTCACTGCACTGATTTCCATAGAACTCATAACAACTGAATAAATTATTGTGGATATCTCCTGTGCCAAATGTTAATCAAAATCTAGTGAAAAATGTGGAAAGCAAAATTTAATTTATGCCATGAGAAAGAGTAGAGATTTCACTTCAGTAATTTCCATGCCACTGCTCAATGGCAGTATGTGAAGATCTTCTACACTGAATTTCATCAAAATCAGTCACAAAATATGGAAAGTATGGGCAGAAAATCACTAACATCCTGAAGTAATTCATGACTGTAACTGACCGATTTTCAAGAAACTTATGCTTGCTTGACAACTCTTCATAAACAACTTATATTCCAAACTTAATGATAAACCAAAGATTGGTTTAGTCACTCACAGCAGGTTACAGAGAGATAGATGAACATGGTCTCAAGTAAGGCATTCTTATTCTACCACATAAAGAACACTGACTATAAATAACCACATTCAGAAAAAGTTTTGGAAAGACTCTTGTCACAGTGGTCTTTGAAATAAACACATATGGAATTCAGAATTTTTTTGGGGGGGAAAGAACACAATATTTTTTATTGTTTACAGACTCCAGTCATCAGTCTGACTAAAGCAGGCACTGAGATGACAGAACAAATATTGACATTTTGTGCCCGAGATGTAAGCAATATGTAGGATATACACAGACTGGTTACCATTTACACAACTGTTGATTCATTCAGAAGTTAAAGATTCACATTTATAAGGAATCAGATCTCATTTTTTTTCATTCTCAAATTTAATACATCTTTTTATTTGAATGACTTTCTGTGTAGAGTTCAATCCCTATATGGTGTGGGTGTAAGGACATGTGGATCAGTTAACAGTTCATTGCAGTTGACATTTCGCATATTTATTACAAATGACAGACTAGACAGTCATAAGAATTTGTCCACAACCCATATCTACCGGCAAATCTAAGGGTGAATTTGTAATCTTTATCCTACCAGGGTGGATACTTAAATTTGATCACACAGTTTATAAACAACTTATATAATTAAAAAAAAAAAGAATAGCCCATCAATGCATAACTTTACTGTAGCAGTTTATTATTGGAACAGAAAAAGACAAAATTATAAAATAAATATTGCGTGGAAAATAAAAACTGTGATAATGCAGCAAGTATTAACCATGCAGTAAATCTCCTTGTTGCCTAAACATATAAAACAAATTTCTAGGGGTGTTTTCCTACATATATTTAAGCATGCAAACATGTCTTTAAGAGGTTAGAATTCATAAGTTTCAGCAATGTAATTTCAAACTTACAGAGAATTCACCAGGCTTTGCATTCATTGCTCTTGTCTTCAGCACATCAAGTGGTTGTGTTAAAGTAGTGGCAACAGCTCCCTGAAATTAAGTGTTAGATTTAGGAAAAAGATTTATTTTTCAACACTCAGCAACTTCTTTAGCAGTCTACTGGAAACTATATGCCTAACTATATATCACAAAGTAAGTGATGTAATCAAATAGCTCCCAGACAGAGTACGAGATGATACTACTGTTGCTAGCACAACCTTCTACCTCTAAGGTAAAATACAGTTCAGTCTGCTGAGTCTTTTCCTGCCTGGAGTAAGGCCGTAGTGGCATGTGAAGGTTGAGTAATGTCTTATGCAGTACAACTGTGTGTTATTCCATTTGCAATTCTAGCATTCCTTCAAAATGGCAGGCTTGAAAACAGTATGCCCACATTTAATTTTGCTTAACTGAAACAAATTCCATGTAAACTTTTGAAATGTTGGACAGTAGACAATGTAAATAAGATAAACTTCTGATAAGCTTTCCAAGGTCTGAAGTAGTGTGATCTCCACTGAAGACGTTGAACGCTTGGCATGTCCACTGGCAAAAAACAAATGAAAATTTAAATCAAACACAGGAACTAGTCTTCAGAAATAGAAGAATCACTACCCGTGAAGCTGTTAACATGTTAGGAATTTCATATGGGTCAGTTCAGAGCATTCTGAAAGACATTGTGAACACACAACGTATTGTTGCCAAATGTCTGCTCTGCCTGCTGAGTGAGAAACAGGAGAACTGTGTCCACACATGCCAGGTCCTTCTAGAGGCTTGAAAGAGACTCAGAATTCCTATTGGTGCTAATCACAGGCAACAAGATATGGGTTTACCGGTACAATCCAGAAACCAAGCATGTCATCTCAGTGGCAAGCTCATATCATCTCCATGCCAAATTTGCATCAAAATTATAATCTGTACACCAACATCAACACACTGACACCTTACAGCACCTGTGGATAAACGTAAAATGAAAAGACCCAATATGGGAATTTGTGGGACTTTACTATGATGAAGCATCTGCTCACTCTGCTTTGTCTATGTTAAAAACATAATGCCCATTGTTCCACATCCTGCTCACCTTTTTCAGTTATGTGTGACTTCTTCATTTTCCCAGAACTCAAGATGGCACTCAAGGAATGGAGATTTAATGACATTATCATGATTCAAGGAAAACTGCAGGACACACTTGTCAAGTTTCAAACAATGTACATCACTGTAAAATTTGAACAGTGGCATGATCACTGGACTCCCTATATAAAGTACAAAGGAGAATACTTTGATGGGGGAAACATTAATTAGTAGTTGTTACTGTTAAACTATTTGATTGCACTGTGTAAACTTTGATAAAAATGAAAGCTTGACTGAAGATTCTTGGGTTATGTAACAATATTTTAACACACATAGGTTATGCTACAACAAAGGGTAATATGACAGCATGGGTAATAAATTGGAAGGGGTGTGGAAGGAAGGAATCATGGCTTAGCTTACAGCAGTATACAAGGGAGGCTAAGGAAAGCCACACAAAATCTCAAGATTCACCCTGGGGCTTGCCAAACCCAAAGCTTGTAAGTCGGTACATCTTTACAACAGAATGAGAGATGCACAATAAACACAGCAATGCTAATACCAAAATTCCCAATTGGAAAGGATCCTGAGCCAGTGCTATCTATTTTCAATGCTATTTACTTCATATGGTTACCTTTCTATCTCCTCCTTGGACTTCCAATGAGTATTCCCATTAAAACCCCATGTCCTCAGCACAGCCTCAAAGATTTCACTGCCCTAACAATACTACACGACCTACATAAATTTTCTCACCACATAATGTCATATACTTACTGCCTGTGTCATATTTCTTAAATCCACATATATACCCAAATAGTACATTTTTAAATGCTTGCAATCTGTTCTACCTTAAAAGTAAGTGGGCATGTTCACACCAATACAAAAGAGATAAATAGTGTTGTTATATTACAAATCGTGGTCTACAACATATGGAAAGTAAATGAGATAGCAGATATTTCTGAACTGAATTATCCTTGATGTTGCAATCTAACGTTACTTACTGCCGTGAGACTAGAGAGAAAATGAGTAATAAGATTGTCAGAGAAGCCAGCTCCTAGTAGGAACAGCTTCACTTGGTCATAGAAAGACAACTGGCCAACTGTCATAAGTACGGCACGACCTGTAGCTGTGGAAGCTCCTGAGAACAGGCGTCGGGTTCCTTCTTCTCTATACACCCGTATCAGTCCATCAAATGCATGTTTATAACTAGAAACAAATGTAACAATTAACTTTATAACTAGAAACAAATGTAACAATTAACTGAATTTAAAAATTAATAAACCCTATTAAAGTGTGATATATATTAAGTTAACAGCATAAGATAAACTCTTAGTATATAGTAAGCATGTATGCTCAGATGCTCCTTCTATATGATGGATCAAAAGCAAAATCTGCCTCAAGAAAGAACTGCCTAGATAAAGGTAAAGCTGGGTGCGCAGGCCAACAAAGGCATATGGGGGAATAAAGGTTTCGTTCTGCCCTTTCTCACCCATGGTTCAAAACTAATATCATCCCCAGGCCACTTTAACCCTGGGGAAAGAACCACATTACCCATTAAACAGGATGCTTGGCGGAACCCACAGCCAGTCTGAAAGTTGTGGAGAAAATAAAAATCTTTGCCCTTGCCAGGTATCAAACAAAAATTCCTGTACACTAATTACTACGTTGACTATGTTACCAAATCTCAGAGTAGTACTGTCCAGAAAACTAGCTAAACTGGCCATTCCTTGTCTGGGTTACTCTTAAAATGAACTGGATTCAATAATGAAATTTCTTATTCCTTACATTACAAATGATTAATAAACTCTTATTTACTACTGCTCTTTATGTGTATAATTAGGGACTGACCGATTATAAGGGCATGTTAGCTAAATATTTTGGCTGGCAAAAATGTTGAATCAGTATTCTGGCATCTTGCTGTGGCTCTCACATCCTCTCAGCATGCAAAATTAATTTCTTCAATACATTTTCTGACCCCTGTGTATAATAAATTAATCTTTTACATGTATGATTAATAAACTCAATAAATACAATAAACAATAACAGGACACTTTAACCTCGTAACTGGCACACAGGAGATACCACAATGCATGAACCAAAAACTAATTACTTTTACTTATCATTAAATTCAAGTTCTGAAATTGAAGGGGTGTCACAACATACATCATTCATATCATTTACTGCCATGGCACCACATGGTAGTAGGTTTGTGTGAACATCAGAGTGACTGCATTATTAATTAAAACATACACTGTGAAGAGCAGCAGTTGGCATTGCTCTATGCAATCATGGGCAAACAGGACAAAATAAAATGAAAGACAGAGGGCATTTATGTCATAGAATATCTACAGGTTTATTTCATGAATTACTCTTTCAATCAAAACATGCTAAATTTTAAAACAAAAATGTCTTTACAATGCATAGTTAGCAGTTGGCCAAGCAACCATATATTCTTACAGAAACAATCTTCTTTTCTGGACTTCATCCATTGTGTAACAGATACATAAACGCTAAAACACTAGGTTTTGGAAGCTGGCTCTACTTCTGTCTTCAGGCAAGAACTACCTAATCTACCTACAGTGCAGAATGATTGTAACTGACTTCAAAATAATAGTCGTAAGCCTTTTTTTTCTTTAATGTTCTCACAGCAGTGTTGAAGATTCAGGTCCTCTGGTAAATGATGTCCTGTCAATTGGTAAATAGTTCAATATGTTGTGTAGGAACTAGCCACCTTCATTTGCAAGATCTAAGCAACCAAAGAAGGGTGACTGTGCCAGAAAAATATGCATGCAACAGCTAACAATGCATCCGACTTCAGAATGCCAAAATCCCCTTCACTGAATCCCATTACATGAACCATAATATCAGGGAGGTGAATGAGACCAAGCTCCACCTCAACATGAACAGGGAAGATGTTTCTTGTCTATAACAGGTCATAGAAACCTGACACTCATGCCTGAAGAAACAAGCGAGGCCTCCTCATGACAATTGAACATTACAGCCCTTCCAGGGCCACTCCAGCAATATAGCCATTAGAGGCCACTGCTCGTCACCTCACTTAAATTCCCATGCTTTCACTAGTAACTACATCACACACCATTCTCACTTTCCTTCCTGATTCTCCCACCCTCTACATACTAAGACTCCTTTTCTTCATTCCTGAACTGGACAACTGCGCTTCCTACTATGGCCCTATCCACTGCATAGCATCACCAATCCAAATGGCCAGCTACTCAAATCTCCCTTACCTATACAGTATACCAGCTTCTCCTGCATGACTACTTTCTTGGATGCAACAAGCCCATTTGAAACACTGGTAAACCTTTGCCAGTCTACATGGCATCACATCCCATAAAATTTGAATCTTAACAACACTGCATATTTTTCTGCTCACTTATTAAACATTAAAAACAGAAAAAGATGTCAGTTTTGCAGTCAACTATAGGCCTAACTATAATCTGTATGACGAAATGAGATTTACAGGCTGCAGACTTTTAAACTTTCAACACCTCAGTATAAAAACTTTAGAATGTCACTTCCAAACACACACAACATGGCAAAAATTGAAACATGTTACGCAGTGGTGTCCTAAAGCTGAATTACAGTATCTGTTGGGCTCTTCTGTAAGATTATTTCTTCAACCTGAAGTTTTTAATAACCAAGAGACATGATTTATTGGAAGTTCACCAATCATCCGCCAAAAATAAACTCACTTCCTTCTGGACTCTGCCGGCAGTTTTATATCATTCTGCATCCGAACATTGACCATATCAGCAGGAGTTCCCACCAAACCACCAGCAGCCCCAGCAACTGCTGCTAATCCAATACGCTGATAAAATGGGACACTTTCTCCAGAAGGAGCCACTGTTTGTTTAGCAACCTCATATATACCAAATCTTGTAGTGGAATACGTTAGCTGACGTAACAATGAAGCTGACAGTCCATTGTAGAGTGCAACCACTCCTTGTTCTTTAACTATTCTGAAAGTTAGTTTTACTATTGACAGCTTCCCTTCTTGCTGTGTTTGAAGGTGCACCTAAAGAACACACACTGTTTTACAATCATGCATAAATTAGTATTATGAACTCACAAAATACACAGCCACACTGGACCATCCGTAGGTTTCAATATAACGAACTGAATTTTAACCACATACAGCATGCACATTTTATTACCAACCATGTAGACAAGTTTTTAATTTTATCTGTATTGTTGACAGAACACTAACCTATGTAATACCACAATGTATGCTGATAAAAGTGCCCCCCCCCAAGGACAACCCCTTGATGGCTCAAATATATCTCAGATATATAACTGGTTATATTTAACAGACACATACACTAATACAGTGTTTGATAGTTCATTTACCTCTGCTAACTCTACAAAACATCAACAGCATGGAAATGGAATTTAAATACATCAGTTGAGTACAATCATGTTGAAGAATTCTACGTGGAACAAATAAACCAGCTGCTCAAGTGGTTACTTGACATGTTTATTGTACAATGGCAATTTAAGCTTATAAGACCAATTAAACTCACATCTTCTCACACACATAAGGTACAAATTAATAAATTTTTATCCTTACATGCCTCATATTAATTTACAGCATTCAACAACAAAGTAAAATATTTATTTTGGGCTATCACTGGTCACCTTAATGGACACAGGAAATAACCTGGAATACATGACTTTAAACTCCATTGCAAAATGTCCTTTTGCCATTATTATTGTCTAGAGAATGTACACGTGGGCAACTCTCGACCAGTATCTCAAGGCCCCTTTAAGAATTTCTTTACTGATACAGTTGACATTTTTACTTTTTGGGCATTAACTGTTTTACTGATGTGTAGAAACAATTACAGAAAATTCTAGACATTGGCATAGTTAATGAGGCCCTGTTTAGAAGATGTTATAAACTAGCAAGAGTGTTACTACCTACATTAGAATTAGTTAGAACACTATTTGTTTCAACAAATCCAGTAATTTTAATGACTTCATTCTGAGTTGTCTTCATAGTATCATAGTAAAGAATGACTTCCAGTGGAATCAGCTACAAGAAACATGTCATTCCTGTATCAATACTCTCAATTTCCTGTTGATTTCCAAGGATCATTCTTTACAAAGAGTGTTTGAGAATGAAAAGAAATAAGTCAATATGAACAGTGTGATAGATTAGGAAATACATTACTAACTAATTCAACAATTTTACTATATGTTTTGTAATGTACTATTACAATAATATCTATAACAGGCACAATTAAAATACCTTGAGCAAATCAAGAGGATGCGTACAACAGGCTGCTCCAGCTGAGGCTAACCCACCAAAGTACCATCGTGATACTAGCTTTTCACTCATGATTTCTAAACAAAACATAAAACAGAGCATTTGAACACAACTTCTTGGTTAACATTAAAACAAGCGTGCCTCATTACGCAAAACGTCTTGGTGCCATGTTTGTATGTTTTAAAGTATGATAAACGTACCAAATCACAATGTTGAGTAACGTGTTTCCGTGTTTAACTTTTGTAACTGAAGAAACTGCACTAAAGACAGTCAAGTATGTATCAGTACAGCGGTTACTAATTCGATGACTATGCACTAAAGACATTCAAGTATGTATAATTACATCGGTTACTAATTCGATGACTATCAAATCAGGAATCTCTTCTTCCCCATTGTTACATACACTTCATGCGGATATTCGTTGAAAGTTAAAACCGGACTCTCACACTGCTACCGGCTTATATCTCAGCCATTTAGTAATCTGCGCTTCGTAACCCACACAAGTGGTTCGAGCTGCGAGTGGTAGTGGTCGGACCCGCAAGGGTTGCATCATCGTTGCATCATCATTATGCTACTGACCTTTACTGCGGAATTAGGTTATTGTATACGTGCGAAAGTGTGAATAATAAGGGTGTGGCTAACTGAAACTGGTTCTGTTGCGGTACGATAAAATTCCACCGAGAAAAGGTTTGTATGTTCGGTGACAAATTATATTGTGTTTGCGGGAGTCGAACCTTTATTGCACCTAACCTTAAAAGTAAAAGTGAACCTTATTTCACATTTAGTCGTAAATAACGCGCTTAGTAAAGTGGTTTGGACGCTTTGAGAGTTTGTCTTTAACTGAAAGGATTTCATTCTCATTGCATTGGAAGTTGGTGCAAAAGTATGGCAACACCCGTGTGGAGTGCGCTGGGCGTAGATAAAGAAAATTGGACTGGAAAATTGATTGCCGTTGAAGAATGTCATGGTAGTAATGGAAACTTTGTGCTAAATTGCCTTATAGCTGAACAGATTCATAAGGATGGTGCCGTATGCTTAGTAGCATTACACAACTCGTTTGGACATTACCACAATGTCGGTACAAAATTAGGATATAACCTACATCAACTACAAGAGAAGGGCTCTGTTGAAAGTATCGAAGTTTTGAAATTACTGAGTGGATCTCTGAATTCAGCGCTTGAAGATGGGACTCAAAATTTCCTGTTTGTTGATGAAGGGAATACTGTTAGAAATCTTTTTTATTTGATCGAAGAGAAGATCAAAAAGTTACTGCAGCACAGGAAACCAGTTAGCCTCGTGATTGATGATTTAAGTGACTTATTGTCTTTAGGAATACCTGTGAAAGAAGTGTTATCATTTCTTCAATACTGTCGGACTTTGTTAGAGTCACAACCTGACTTGTCATTGGTGGTTTTGACTCATGCTGCTGAGGGTGATGAAGAACAGCGTTTATTAAGTACTGGACTGTGTCATGTGGCAGATATAAGTGTAACTGTTAGTGGCCTTAAGACAGGACAAAGCAGTGATGTGTCAGGTGCCATGAAAGTTATTCACAGAAGATGGAATCAGCCAATAATAGCTGATGAGTGGAATAAGCAAAATTTGTATCATTTCAAACTACTTGACAGACAGGTGAAGGTTTTTGCACCTGGTACTGCCTCTTCACTCATGTGAATTACAGTATTTGTGTATGTAGGTATGTGTCATGCAGCTGTTTTAAATGTATGCAGCTCCGCCTATTTTATGATAACAGTGCTTTTGTCAGTCACAAGTGCTGATGGAAACAGCAAAGTCACCTTCATTATATGTGATCCAGTATTATGTAGTATTCATTGCTCTCACACATGCATGGTATGAGCACTGGACACTAGCCTTTCAACTATGTGAATGCAAGGGATGAACGCAGAATGACTTAGGATAAGGATAATGTTTATTTGTGATTTACAGACAACAGTTTGTATCCCTGATATTTCTTTACATTGTTTAAAATATATTTTTATTTTAATTAGAAATGAGTGGTTTCTTATTTACTTTGTCTGCTTGTAACATTACTTACAGATAATTGTAATTTCAAGCAGTGACAGCATTCACTGATACCATTATGTTACAGCTACATTCACAAGCTAAATAAAAGTGTAAAAGGGAGGGTATTTTGGTATTTATGGAAGAAACACACCCACGAGAGATTGTGAATTAATGTGTTATTTGGTGTGATATTAATTTAAAAATATTAATAATACCTTTATTATTTATTGATGGTAGGAGTAATATCAGAATGTGGTACATTTCTGATATTCTGATGATTGAATCATGTTTGTGAGTCACAGTCTCACACGAATTAACAATACATACATATACATACATTCCATGGATCTGTATGTATGTCATAAAGACAGTAGGATGTGGAACTAATCATAAATACACAAAATATACAAATTTACAGTGTAAAATACTACAAACAACCAAATCATTACACAAAAAATTCAGCTACAGAGTAAAAGCAGTATGTATGTAGGATTTTCTTAAGGTTGCTTTAAATTTTGCCTTCTCATTCTGGAATATTGTCACACTAGGTGGTAAACTGTTGAAAATTTTTATGCCAGCATAGAATGTACTTTTTTGAACACAAGATAGAGTGACATTTGGTTTATGAGGATGATGCTTATTCCTTGTATTAATATTGTGTAGAGGTAAATCTGAAAAATTTCCTGATTATTGATAATGAAGCGCATTAATTAAAGTATATGCTGGCATGGCGACCGCCTCTGTGGTCTAGTGGTCAGAGTTTCTGGCTACAGATACAGAGGTCCCGGGTTCGATTCCCGGCGCTACCAGATTTTCTGAGTAGTAGTGGGTCTGGAACAGGGTCCACTCAGCCTC
>Ga0131853_10016401_pt1 | contig 13519 bp, 8 predicted proteins | sample TergutLab28metaG_FD_92764 | JGI IMG/M metagenome (GOLD analysis project Ga0131853, IMG submission 92764) | Labiotermes labralis P1 segment gut microbial communities from Petit-Saut dam, French Guiana - Lab288 P1 (version 2) (version 2) | ecosystem: Host-associated > Arthropoda: Insects >... | reverse complement strand
TGCGCTTTTTTATTTCCTTTTTTTGGGTTGCTCCAGTCCTCTGCTCTTTCAAGCTTCTTCTGCGCTTCCCTCTTCCTTTTCTTCCTTCTTCCCTATTCAGTTTCCATGGTTCATTTCTGCACATGTGGTTTAAAATTGCTTATTCTTAAATCACGTGCCAAATTATAGTATCACACAGAATTTATTATGTCAAACATTTTTCGAAAAAAAGTGTAAAAATTTTCGTAGGGTGCCAACTTTCTATAGGTATTTTAAATTTTTATTTGCAGATTATAATATCGTGGCACCAAATAGCGACAATTTTAGCTAACTGCCACAATTGCAAAGCAGGGGGAAATGTTTGTGAATATAAATAGAATTTTACTGACAGGCGGTCTTTGTGCCATGCTTCTTTCTACAGGATGCTCGGCAGCACCGATTAACAGGTACCGCGTTAATAATAGCACTGACGGACGGCATACTGTAACAAGAAGTTTAGATGGAGACTACAGAAGTAACCGGTTTGGCAGCCCTGTAGGACGTGGATATAATGTAAGGAATGTTTCACGAAATAATGGTTCGCGCAGGCTTGGTATTGTAAATGAGTATACCCAAGGTACTAATTTAAATACACAAACTGCAAATACAGAGCGAAAAATTCCTGACAATTTAACTCCAAGGGCCGGACAACGGCATACTACAAGAAATATAACTAATAAGGGAAACGTAATTAATAAGGAAGAAAAGATAAAGCCGGCTACTAATTCTGATGTTACCAGAAGTGGGAGCCATACAAGCCAAAATAAAGTAACTCAAGGAACTGCCGCTAAAGCCCATAACGTTCAGCGGTCAGCAAGAAATACAATTAATAAGGAAGAAAAGAAAAAACCGGCGATTAGTGCTGCTGTTACTAAAAGCAGAAGCCATACAAGCCAACATCAGGTAAATAAAGAAACTGCTGCTAAAACTCATAATGCTCAGCGCTTAAACCGAGCGGCAGCTACTGCTAAGCCTAATGTAACAAGGTCGACTCCTGTCCAAAAAGCGGCTGGTGCAGAAGATTTTCGTGTAAGGCAAGCTATTCACTCAAATAATTATATAATAGGTGAAGACGGCATGGGCAGCCCACTTAATCCTGTGCCCAGAGTTGGATTTAGAACAGGCAATCTTGGCAGGAACATTGTAAGGAGAAGTAATAACGGGCTTGCTCAAAGAAACCGTGAAAACGGCATTTTTAGAAGAAACTTGACAATAAATGACGATATGAATACTGCTTTTACAAGAAACTACCACCGTGCTAACAACAGTAGTGGTTATGTAGGCAACTTCAATAGAGGCAATGGCCTTGTTCGTGACTACCGTTTTAATGGATTAGGTTATAATGAAGGTTTTGTGAGAACCGATGGTTTTTGGGGAAATGACAATGCCACAAGGCACAACAGAGGTAACGCTATGTTCGTAAGGGATTATTACGGGTATGACGATACTATTCCCGATTGGAACGATAATTTTCGTGATGATTTTGTGAGGTTTGACAGACAGGGCGGGTTTATGAGAGGCCGTGGATTAATGGGCGGTTTTCGTGGACATAGAGGCCCAGCTTTTGGAAACTATAGATCTAATTATGTAGGGTTATAATAATTACTATAGTGAGCCCTACAAAATCGTTACACATATAGCAATTTTGCAGGGATAGGCTAGGCCGCTTATGCTGCCTAGCCTACTTTTGAAACAGTAATCAAGGCTTTACATTTTCTACAAAAATGTAAAGCCTTGATTACTGTTTCAAAGGAATTGTACTATAGTACAGAATTATATTGAAAATTATATTCTTAGAACTTTCATTTTTAGATGATATAATTTAAAAAATCCGCCCTTTAATTTTATAATCTTTGGGGCGGATAAATATTTATTTTTATGAAGCAGTGAGTAAAAGCCGAAAACACAAGTATTTTCGACCTTTACTCCTTATTCTTCATACGGGTTACAGCGGCTAGTGCATTTACACGCTTTTTGTAAATATATAGCATAGAAATAAGCGATAAAAAGAAAACTGCAGCCACAGCAATGGCATAAAGATTGCGAACGGCTATAAGTATAGCAATGGCACCGGAAACTGCTGACACTATATAAAGTATAAGTACAGTCTGCTTTTGGTTGTAACCGCGGTCTATAAGCCTGTGGTGCAGATGGCCACGGTCAGCACCCATAATCGGTTTGCCGCTTAAAGCTCTTCGAATCATTGCAAAGGCTGTGTCTAATATAGGCAAAGCCAAACACAAAACAGCAATAAGCACAGCCAGCAGTGCATAAGACTTAAACACACCAAGTATGGAACTTACTGCCAGTACGTAACCCAAAAATGTAGCACCTGTGTCGCCCATTATAATTTCTGCCGGGTTAAAGTTTCTGGGTAAAAACCCTAAACAGCTGCCCGCCAAAGCTGCCATTAAAACTACCGCTAAAGGCGAACCTGTAAGTATGCACAGTATCATAAGACAGGTGGCGCAAATGCCGGAAACACCGGCCGCCAACCCATCAACACCATCAATTATATTAACGGCGTTAGTAACCCCAATTATCCAAAAAATAGTAAATGGACCTGAAAACCCATCCAAGTAAGCCGGTATAGGCCAGGTGACCAAGTCGATAGTGGTGCCTGTGAGGACAACAACAAGGGCAGCCAAAAACTGCACAGAAATTTTCACTTTTGCATTTAGCTGATATATATCGTCTATCATGCCAAGCACAACTATCATAAGTGCACCGGCCAAGAAGCCGATGAACTCCAATGTTCGTATTTCTTCCTTAAAAGGTGCCAATATAAGCAGTGTAATAACAAAGCCAAGAACTATAGCCAGACCGCCCATCCTTGGAATAGGCTCCTTATGGAGGCCGCGTTTTTTTGGATAGTCAATGGCACCAAGCTTTATAGACATACGCTTGGCGAAGGGTGTGGTTAAAAGGCAAATGCCGAAGGCACAAGCAAATGCCGCAATATATAGCAGCCAATTATGTTCATATACGAATATTTCCATAGCGGTGCCTCCTTGGTTGGCGGGCCGTTTTTTTGTTGTACATGTGACTATTTAGTGAGGATTGCAATATAGCAAAACGAATTAGCCGGGCTATGCTGACTACTTTGTTCCGAAGAGTCTGTCGCCGGCATCTCCCAGACCGGGAACTATGTACCCATGGTCGTTTAGATGCGAGTCATGAGTGGCGGAATATATGTTGACTTCAGGGTGTTCTTTGTTAACTTGAGCAACACCTTCCGGACAGGAAACGATACAAAGTAATTTGATATGAGACGGGTCGGCACCATGTTTTTTCAAAACGCTGATTGCAGCACAGGCAGTGCCACCGGTGGCCAGCATAGGGTCCGGTACAAAAATTTCACGCTGGGCAATATCTTTAGGCAGTTTGCAATAATATTCTACAGGCAAAAGCGTTTCAGGATCCCTGTAGAGACCGATATGGCCAACCTTTGCTGTAGGAAGAAGCTGGAGTATGCCCTCGGTCATACCTAAACCGGCCCTAAGCGGTGGGATAATGGCAAATTTTTTGTCGGCTATTATCTTGCAGGTAGTAGGGCAGACGGGGGTTGTAATTTCCACATCTTTCAATGGAATATCGCGAGTGGCCTCATAACATATTAGCGTAGCCAGCTCCTCTACAAGTTCACGGAACTCTTTGTTGCCTGTGTTTTCATTTCTCAGCATGGATACCTTGTCCATTACTAAAGGGTGGTTGATTAGGTGCAAGCTAGACATAATTACCTCCATGGTATCATGAAAATGCAAACATTATCATGAGTTTTATACAGTATTTATTGGCGCCGCTTATTTGAGCGGCTCAAAAACCAAAATATTCAAAAATAAACTGCTTGCCGGTTGCTGCAATTTAATGTTATCGTATTAGACCTCTTGCATAACCACTATTGAAGCAATTTTTTGGAGCGAAATTTGCGTAGCAAATTTTTGACGGTAATGGCTTTTGCATGAAATATGCAAAAATTGTTGAAGGAGAAAGCGATAAAAAAATTGTGTGAAACAGTTACGCAAGAGGTCTATTAAATTCCCTTTTTTTGCGGTCTTCTATTATTTTTTCAATCAAGGTTTTTATAGTTTCAGCACAGTTATGGTAGGTTCTTAAATCGGCGCCGTATGGGTCCGGTACATCTTCATGGACGCCGGAGTATTCGGCTAAAGTGAACACTTTTTCGGGGTATCCCATTGATTTTAGATGGGTTGCATGATTTTTGGTCATACAGAGCACCAGAGCAGCTTCTTCCACATCATTTATAGTGACTTGTGTTGGTGTGTGGTTAGTTAGGGAGAGACCTAAGCTCTCAAGTGCCTTAGAAGAATTTTCGCTTAGGCGGCTGTTTGGGATTACAGCTATACCACGGCTTTTTGCATTACAACCAGTGCCCGCACTATCCCAAACGGCAGCAGCCATAGGGCTGCGGCAAGTGTTGCCTGTGCAAACGAATAACACTGTGTCAAGATCTACAGTATTTCCTCCTGTGGCTTTTGATAAGCGGTTTAAAAGAGCCAGACCTATACCTGTTGCCTTAGGAGAATGTATGAAGGCGTGAGTTATGCCGTCGCTGTCAAGCTGACGGAGAGCTGAGAATAAATTTTCTGCTGTTAAGCTATAGGTTTTCAGGCCGCTGTATTTGTGTAAGAATTCGGGCGGAGCTAAGACAGCGCAATTTTCGGTGGTGTTTGTTGCTTTTTCCATAATGTATTTTATTAAACGTATGTCACGCTTGGTTTTTACCAAGGTAAGCTTAGCTTTTGGAGCGTAGTGGCGGTATTTCATACCGGGGGCTTTGGGGGCTTCTTTGTCTGCAAGTGCAGTTTCGTAAGATAGTGAAATAGGGCCCAGTAATTCTTCAAGCATTTCGGGAGTTATGTGACCGGGTCTTAGCATTGTCGGGACTGCGGTGGTTAGGTCGAGTATTGTTGATTCAAGCCCGGCTGTAGTGGGTCCGCCGTCTAATATCATAGAAATTTTTCCATCTAAATCTGCTTTAACGTGAGCGGCGGTTGTAGGGCTTGGAGAGCCGGATATATTAGCAGAAGGAGCGGCAATTGGCCTGCCTGATGCCGCTATAAGCGCAAGAGCGGCAGGATTATCCGGCATACGAACAGCCACAGTGCTTAGGCCGCCGCTTACTATATTGTTCACTTCGGAGCTTTTTTCAAATATTAAAGTTAAAGGGCCGGGCCAGAAGGCCTGTATAAGCGGCATGGCTTTTTCAAGGGCGGCTTTACCTGTAGGGCTATTGCTTATTATAGTGGAAAGCATGTCCAAATCCGCTATATGAATTATCAGCGGATTATCGGCGGGGCGGCCCTTGGCTTCGAAAATTTGCTTGCAGGCAGACTCATTCATAGCATTTGCACCAAGGCCGTAAACAGTTTCGGTTGGAAAGGCTACAAGGCCACCGGAGGCGATTATAAAAGCTGCTTCTTGTATAGCGGCCGGGTCAGTATTGTCAAGATATTTAGTCATTCATTCCACAACACTTTTTATATTTTTTGCCACTGCCACAGGGGCAGGGGTCATTACGAGAGACTTTCCTGTCTCTTATTACTGTGCCTGACTGTTGCTGCTCGCGCATCAGCTGTTTTCTGGTGTCTAAATCGAAAATGTTTTCCCATTGAGGCAGGCTGTAAAGGTGTTTGGCTTTGTATTCCACCATTTTTTTGAAAAGAGCTTCGAAGTTGAAGGAGATATTAACAGGGGTGCCGCCAAGCGCATCTTCAAAAGAATGCTCCTCATCTAAAGCCCCGGATATACCGTCTAAAAAGCCTACGGCTTCAAACTCGGCTAGGTTATGGGCGCAAGCAAGGCCGGCTACAGTGGTTTTGATGGAGTTTTTTTTGTTTTCAAGCAAGTGCTCATAAATTTTTTGCTCACGGGGCAGATAGTCTTTCCAAAACTTTTCGGCAGGCTGGGCTGCATCTCCTTGAGATTTTGCTGCCCATTCTTCATATAGGGTCATGTTTTCCTCCAATAGTTTAAAGTTAATGAGCGCCCCTTAAGCGAAGCGCCATTAGCGGCTCGATTCTACTTACTAAGTGTTTTTCTTAAGTTAAACGACTATAAATACGGGTTCTAAGATTTAAAATGCGGGGCCGTATAGTAAAATTTGTTAAAATACAAGCAGCTTAACAAAAGGCAAGCAGATTTAGCATTTGCAGCTAGTCTAAGCCTAAGCGGCCTATTACAACTACTATATCATAACGCGGATCTATGGCAGGGTCAAATATGACAGTACTGTTTTTAAGTATATCCCGGATATCGCTGCCCATTCCCCTGCGGGAAACAAAAATACGGGTTTGGTCAGCGCGTACACCTTGATAATCGCCAATAACAGTATCTGTAAAGCCGTTTAGCTCCAGAAGGTCTTGGGCATATCTGGCAAGGCCGGAGACGCCGCCGCCGTTTAAAACTTGTATGCGCAGACCATCACTGGGTATATCCACCACGGCTTCGGTGCGGCCCATAAACAGTTCTTCAACCATTTCTCTTACGGCGGCTTCGTTAAGTATAACAAAATCTTGTCCGTTTATACGTTGTGTATGGGAGTGGGGCAGGGTGTAGCTGGTTATGTTGCCCGGGTTAAAAGAGGTTAGGTAAGGCAAATAACCGGGTATGTCAGTCAGACCAAAGTCCGTATCAACATACATCAAAGTAGCGCCTATGAAAGCAGGTATGTTTTGCATTATAGAATCCACATCCATAGCTTGGTTTACAAAGGCTCGAATAAAGTCCTGCTGGGTGCGCATACGGGCAAAATCATCACCGCCGGGGTAACCTCTGAAACGGACCATATTAAGGGCCTGTTGACCGTTTAAAAGCTGCAAGCCGGGCTGCAAGTCTATTAAAAGGTTTTGGGTAGGATCGTGGTAGTACATTCGCATGGGTACATTAAAGTGCACACCGCCTATTTGGTCAACTAAAAACTTAAATGCATCCAAGTCGACGCGGACGTAATAGTCTATCTCTATGCCAAGAATATCTTCAACCTGAGCCTTGGCAAAAGGAGCGGCTAAATCTTTGCTGCCCAGCTGGGCATAAGAGTGAACTTCATTCAACTTCATTGCATTGTCTGCCGGAACCCAACCGCCCAGTTCGCGAATTTGGTTAGCGCGTTCCGGTGGCATTATAACACGTGAGTCTCTGGGGAGACTTACAAGTGTGATTTCGGTGGTGACAGGGTCGAAGGCAGCCACTATCATAGTGTCTGTACGGGTACCATCATCGTCAACACCTAATATAAGGGCGAATGAACGCTTGGGTTCCTGCCTTTGTATTGGTAATAGGTTCTGGATAAACCCTATCCGCGGCTGCTCTGATGCTGTTGCCTGCCTTGTTCCGTCAGGGCCTGTTGATGAGTTAGCACCGCCTGTGGCCAGAAAGTTGAACCCTGCCGCGGCAACCACAAAAACCCCTAAAAAAACGCCGAGGGTGGTAAGCAGGGTGCCTACGAACAGACCGACTTTAGTTTTTTTTCTTTTGACTTTGCTTCGTGGCATCAGTTAAAGCTCTCCCCCTGTTGAAAAAGTTTCAGATGATTGTTTATAATGAGTAAACTTAAAAATCATCAAGAAGTCTGAAAATCTATACATTACGGCAAATAAGACTTGTGCTTGGCCGGAAAGCCGCCCTGCTTTAGTCAAAACATACTTGAAAGTTTTTTAAGTTTTACAAACGTTCCAACGCTTAGATTCAGAAGTAACTATAGCTGTTAAATTTTGTTGAAAACAAAATTTAACAGCTATAGTCTACCACAGGGTTTTAATTTAGGAAATATTTCGGGGGAATATGTAAAAAAATCGTAAGATAGTAGTAGGTGTTTATTCAAAATATGTAGCAACACAGCAGAGCTTGTCATATAGTGAATTAACTTTAAAATGGTCTAAATGAGCTTGCTCGTTTTAGACCATTTTAAAGTTAATGAGCACCCCGAAAATGAGCATTTTTGCTTTAGCAAAAGTGCGAATGGGGACGTAGTTTCAGTCCATTTTGGACTGAAACCACTATATTATAGCAAACGACAATTTAAAAGGTGAAAGTAAGCGGCGCCCCGAAAATATGAGGTGAAGTATTTTCGGGGCGGTTTTGCCACGCAGCTTGAACCGTTTTTAAATATCGTTTGCTATAATAATAGTAAGTGAACATTCGGTTAGATAGCCGATAGAGGTGATTGTATGTTTTTTAAGCGTTATGTAAAGCGCAAAAAATTGTCCGAAATAGTTTCACCGGAGGTCTAACAATGGGTTTTCTTTAAAATCGGTTTTCACCTGCAAAGGCACCTGAAGGAAGTTTAGGGACAGGTATTCGGCTTCTTGTAAAATTAAACTGTAGGTTAGCCGCCCGGTTCAGTTTTGAGGGTGGCTTTTACCTGTTTTACAATTTAACGTTTTTTAAGTGCAAAGCTACCTAAGTTTAAAGAAGGCTACCTTTTGTTTTAGTATATCTGCTTGGGTGTTTAGCTCTTCAGAAGCGGCGGCAGATTCTTCTGCTGTTGCAGAGGTGTCTGTAACCACTGATGTTATCTCGAAAACACTGGAATTAATGCTGGAGATAGACTCCATCTGTTCGCCTGAGACAGCGGCGATATCTGATACCAGGGTTGATATTTCTTTTATATTAGCAGCTATGGTTTCAAAGGCTGCTACAACTTCATTTGCTACTTTTATGCCTTCCACTACCACAGCAGAGTCTTCGTCAATTATCAAGGTAGTGTCTGAGGCTGAGCGCTGGCTACGGCCCGCTAAAGTACGCACTTCTTCTGCCACAACAGCAAAGCCTTTGCCATGCTCACCGGCGCGGGCGGCTTCTACAGACGCGTTAAGTGCAAGCAGGTTAGTTTGGAAGGCAATGTTTGTAATAACATCAATAATTTTTACTATGCCTTCGTTTGACTCTTTTATTTTGTGCATGGTGTCGGCCATAGAGTTAACAGAGGCTCTGCCTTCTATAGCATATCTTTCAGAGTCCAGCGTGCTGTTTTTTGCGGCAGTTGCGTCACGGCTTGCCTGTGTTGCTTTTTCCTGTATGAGGGATAGGGAGCTACTGAGTTCCTCAATAGCAGCGGTCTGTCTTGAGGTTCCGTCGGCCAGCCGGGAAGCGCTTTCAGATATTTGCTCTGCACCTGCTGATACTTGGATGACCGCTTTTTGAATATCCTCCATTGTTTCGTTTAAAGATGTAATAATAGTTGTCAGTGCTGTTTTTATGGGAGCAAAAGAGCCGGGATAGTCACTTTTGACAGAAACAGTTAAATCACCGGTGGCCATTGCCGTAAGGGTTTCAGACAGTTCGTGAATTATAGCCTCAGTGATTTCATTATTAGTATTACAAGCGTCACCAACTACTTTGAAGCGGCCCTCGAACTCGCCCTCAAGCATTGAGAAATCGCCTTCGCTCATTAGTATAACATTATGCTCTATTTCTTTTAAAGGGCCTTCTACTGCACAGACAAGGTTGTTTAAGCCGGTTAATATATTGGCCCACTCACCTTCATGGTCTGCTATGTCTGCCGTATATTCAAAATGGCCGCGGGTAGCGTGTTTTGATAATTTATCTATCTCGCCTATGACATGAATTAAAGAGTCGTGCAAATCTTTCAAAACATCATTGGCCCAAACCCAGTCACCTTCATAGGTACGTACACGTGCTTCAAAGTCACCGCCGGTATAACCTTTTAGCATTGAGAAAAGTTCCAGCCTGTCATCTACAAAAAAGTTAAGCATTAAATTCATTTGCTGGGCAAAAAGCCTTTGGCCGCCTAAGTAGCTTGACTCATTAAGCCTGGCTGTATAGTTACCTTTCAGTTGTTTAGCCACAACATCACTTGTTTCGCTTAAAAGGGCTTTAAACCCGTTAACAACCTCTGAAAAATGAGAGTAGAGCTGAGCTATTTCTTCGTTTGACTCCACGTCTTCATCACGGGCCTTAAATGGGGGCGAACCCTCTGCGAAAGTATGGTCAACCTCAACAAGGCGCTTTAATGCGCAGGAGAGAACATTTGTAATACGGTTACGCAGGAAAAGGCCTAAACCAAGGGCAGAAACCAGCACAAAGACTGAAAATAGAAAGCCCATAGTATTAGCAGAGGCAAGCACATCATCCACAGAGAAATCGGCACCTACAAGGGCCAGCACTTGACCGTTACTGTCGATAATAGGAGAAAAGCCTGAGATTAACGTACCCCATTCTTCAGTAGAGGTTATTCCTGTTGAAGTAGGTATACCTTGGTGCAGAGCGTTAAACGTTTCTATGCCGTATACGTCTAAATCCTCCTCAACATCAAAAGCAAGGAGTAAAGGATCGCCCGGTGCGCGACCTGAAACATAGTAGGCAAAGTGAGTGTCGCTGTATGGGTAGATAATATAGAGGAAAGCTATGCCGTCAAGCCTTGTAAAAATTGTGTCGAACATGTCTTTTATATGAAACCAGTACTCGTTCTTTTCACCCAACTCAATTGATTCACGCAGGCGGTCCGGGTCAATAACACTTGATACAGTTTCAGCAATATGCAATGCTTTAATTGAATAACTGTTAATGTTAGAATTACGGTACATGAAATACGAAAAAGCAGAGATAATAAGGCCAAAAACTAATGTAAAAGCGATTGCAGTTATAGCGATTCTTGTTGTTGCCGACCTTCTTTTTTTATGAGGTACAAACTTTGTCAGGCCTATGCCTTGCGATGGCTGTGACATAAAAGACCGATCACTCCTTTTATCGTTCATATTTGACACTGCATATATGTCATTCTGCCTTTAATTTAACCTATTATGTAAAAAATGACAAGAGCTTTTTAAACGCTACCTTTTTGTAATGGCAACGGTGCATAACCTGCTTCACGCGATTTTTTTCCGGACTGGCAAAAACGGAAAAGCACCGTTTCCCACTACCCATTAAAGCAGGCTTTAATGGGTCCCGTTTGCCCGCGCTCACGGACAAGTCCTACAGCGCTCGTCAGGAAAAAAATCGGTTCAGCAGTGGTTATGCACCGTTGCCTAATATATTAACATAAAATTTTTTCATAAGCATAGAATAATTGTACCGATACAGTCGGATGGCGCTGTTGCAGCTGCCGTTTAAAAGGAGGTACATATGGAACACTTCGACCTTTACAGAGACATAGCAACAAGAACCGGCGGTGATATTTACATAGGGGTAGTAGGGCCGGTAAGAACGGGTAAATCGACATTCATAAAACGCTTTATGGATGAGATGGTAATACCTAACATAGAAAATGACTATTCAAGAGAGAGGGCAAAAGATGAGCTGCCCCAAAGTGCAACAGGTACAACAATAATGACCACAGAACCTAAATTTGTACCTAATGAGGCAGTGGAAATCAGCCTTGAGCGTAATGTCAGTTTTAAGGTGCGCATGATAGACTGCGTGGGTTATTTGGTGCCGGGAGCAACAGGTTACATGGAAGGCAACGAGCAGCGTATGGTATCAACTCCTTGGAGCGACGAGAAAATGCCCTTTGAAGAGGCGGCAGAAATAGGTACCAGGAAGGTTATCAACGAACATTCCACCATTGGGGTGGTAATCACAACCGACGGTTCTGTAACAGAAATAGGCAGAGATGACTACATAGAGGCCGAAGAGAGGGTTATAAATGAGCTTAAAGCCATAGGCAAGCCCTTTGTAATGATAGTAAATACACTTAAGCCCTATGCGGTAGAAGTGACAGAAATGGTAGCAGCCCTTAGTGAGCGCCACGGCGTGCCTGCTGTTGCCCTTAACTGTGCCCAGCTTAAACAGGAAGACATTAACAACCTTATGGAAAAAGTGCTTTACGAATTTCCTCTTAAAGAGCTTAGAATACACCTGCCTAAATGGATAGAGACATTAAGTGTTGATCATTGGCTTAAAAAGCATATTATCGAATTTGTAAGAGATGGCCTCAGCCATATTACAAGGCTTAGGGAGCTTAGAGAAAACCTTCTCTCCCCGCACGAATCCGAGTTTATTAAAAAAGCTTTAGTTGAGCGTATAGTTATGGGCGAAGGTTCGGCAGATATTGAGATTTCTGTAGATGCGTCGCTGTTTTATAAGGTGCTTTCTGAAACAACCGGCATGAGCATTGAAAGTGACTATCAGTTAATATCCACTATTAAGGTGCTCTCAGAGGCCAAGCGCGAGTACGACAAGGTACGGTTTGCCCTTGAAGAAGTCAAACAGAAAGGCTACGGCATAGTCACTCCTGTGCTTGAAGAAATGCGTATAGAAGAGCCTAAGATAGTGAAACACGGCTCTAAATACGGAGTTAAGATTAAAGCGGCTGCACCGTCTATACATCTCATTCGGGCAGATATAGAAACCGAGATTAGTCCGATTGTTGGCTCTGAAGAGCAGAGCCTGGATTTAATAGAGTTCATTTCAGGCAAGATGGCTACTGACCCGGCCTCTGTTTGGGAGATGAATATGTTTGGCCGCAATATGTATGATTTAGTGAAAGACGGATTGCAAACCAAGCTCTACAACGTGCCTGAAGATGCGCGGATGAAGTTTCAAGAGACTTTGCAAAGAATTATTAATGAAGGAAAAGGAGGGCTTATCTGCATAATTTTCTGAGGGGCTTGGCCGGTTGTATTTGGGTTTGGCTCTAAAGGAGGCCGAAGCCGAGCTTTTGAGGGGCAGCCGGTGAAGAAGCGGATATTGTCGGAATATTTTGACAGGGGTTTTTACTCTTGGTACTTTGATGACGGGCAAGACGGCGGCGGAGAGACTGCGCCGAAATTAGACCCAAGGTTAGACCCGCGGCTAAATAGCCCGCAGTTTTGGTGGACGGAGTATAGGATGTATTAGACAGTACAAGAAGGAGAGCCGTTGGCTCTCCTTTTCACTTGTTGCTTTAGCGTGTGCATGAAACAATTTATGCAGATTTGATTTATAGTTAGTCGAAAAGATAACAGAATATGAATTTTTAAAACCGAAGAAGTGTCTGTGAAATTTTACAGACACTTCTTTTTTTATGCAAATTTCAGGTGCTACGAAATTGCTATTTCAGCAAGTGATGTTCCAAATTCAAATTGTCAGTACAGAGCGTTAAGTATTTGTAAAAGTTCCAGAGTGTTTGTGAATTTATTTTATCGGAGCAAAAGTCGAGAGCGAAATTACTTTCCAAATTGTACAAAGATATTTTGAATTTGGATTTTATAGTGAAATGAATTTAAAACTGCAAAGCTTGCGTTGTGGGTTTTATAGTGGAAGTTCTACAAAATAGTTACATATGCAACTATTTTGTAGAACTAGGCCGGGACGCTAACGCGCCCGTAGCCTACCTTTGAAACAGGTTTTCCGATACTATTTCAAAGGAATTCTACTATAATTGAACGTCCCGCACCGCGATCCCGAAGGGATTAAGATGTAGTCTTTTTTCGCCAAAGGCGAAAAAACCGTTCGAGCTTGTGACACTAAAGCCCGTCACAAGACTCTCACTGACCAGGTGCGCCAAATGTGAACTATAGTGAATAAACTTAAAAATCAT
>Ga0131853_10016398_pt1 | contig 13519 bp, 10 predicted proteins | sample TergutLab28metaG_FD_92764 | JGI IMG/M metagenome (GOLD analysis project Ga0131853, IMG submission 92764) | Labiotermes labralis P1 segment gut microbial communities from Petit-Saut dam, French Guiana - Lab288 P1 (version 2) (version 2) | ecosystem: Host-associated > Arthropoda: Insects >... | reverse complement strand
CCTGCATCTGTGATTAAAGAACTTATTGAAAACAGCATAGACGCAGGTGCTGCAAATATTGTTATCGAAATAGAAAATGCTGGGCTAAAAAGAATAAACGTAACTGACGACGGTCATGGAATAATGGAAAGCGAGTTAGATAAAGTTTTTCTAAAACATGCAACAAGCAAAATTAAAACAGAAAAAGATTTAGAAAAAATCGGAAGCCTTGGTTTTAGAGGTGAAGCTCTAGCGAGTATTGCATCAGTCTCAGAAGTCACTCTAACAACCAAACACAAATATGAAGAGGTTGCAACTCGCGTAATCCTGAAAGGCAATGAAATAAAAAAGAAAGAGCCAGCCAAACATCAAACTGGAACAACATTCGAAGTTAAAAACCTTTTTGGAACAGTTCCAGCAAGATTAAAATTTCTTAAAACCACAAGAACGGAAGAAGGCGAATGTGTTTCACTTGTTGAAAAGTTTATCCTTGCAAACCCGCATATAACATTTGGGCTGGCATGCGATGAAAAGACTAGATTACTTCACAAGGCGGGAACTCTCCAAGATGCAATATGTTCAATTTATGGAAGAGAAATTGGCGAAAACGTAATCAAGGTCGAACACACAAAAAACAATCTTGCTCTAATTGGTTATGTTTGCGTGCCATCTGTAAACAAAAGAAGCAGAAACTATCAACATATTGCAGTCAACTCAAGATTCATAAACAACCAAACAATCACATCGGCGGTTGAAAGAGCATTCGAACCATATTTGATGCATGGTCAGCGTCCAGTTTTTGTTTTAGATTTAAAAATTGATGCGAGCTTGGTTGATGTAAACATTCACCCAAGAAAAACAGAAGTAAGATTCCATGATAACCAAGAGATTTTTAAATTTGTCTATGCCGCAGTTACAAATGCAATTTTGGCATATCAAGATAAGAAGTCAACAGAACAATTTTCTGACTCGGGCTTTATTGAAGCAAAACCAGCAGAAAAGACTCTAAAAGAAAAAATCAGCGAAAGTGTCTCAGAACTCTACGGACTAACTAAAGATAACGGCTGGGAATCTGTTGAACTCGGAAGCCAAACAGAATTTGAAATAAGTGTAGGGGTCGCACCTAAGGGCGACCCGCAAAAAGAAGACAAATTTGATATATTTCAAACCCTCGAATGTAACTATACAAGACTATTCAACACATTTATTCTAATCGAAAAAGAAGACAAAATTCTTATAATAGACGAACACGCAATGCACGAAAGACTTATTTTTGATAAACTAGAAAAAGAAATTTTAGAAAATTCTATGAGTATTCAACCATTGCTTGTTCCATTTGTTTTTACAGTAACAAACAAAGAAAGAGAAAGTATAGAAAAAAACATGCCAATTTTTAAACAACTGGGCTTCGACATTTCAGAATTTGGCGACCTAACATACAGAATAAGCGAGATTCCGTCAATTCTAACAAATATAAAACTAGACAAATTCAAAGAAGAAATAACAAACAAAGAATTTATGGCAGAAAAAAGTTCAGATGTTTTGAGAGAAAAACTTAAACGCATAGCCTGCAGATTGGCTGTAAAAGCAGGGCAGAAGTTGATTGATGCAGACATTCAAAACCTAAATAAACAATTTATGGAAAACACTCTTGCTCTAAACTGTCCACACGGCAGGCCGACTGTTGTTGAAATCAAAAAGTCTGAAATCGAAAAATGGTTTAAAAGGAAATTATAGTGAGTTATAAAGCAAAACTAAACACAGTTCTAATCATTTCTGGTCCAACCGCAAGCGGAAAAACTGCGCTTTCAATAAAGCTAGCAAAACTTTATGATGGCGAAATTATTTCTGCCGACAGTGCACAAATTTATAAATATATGAACATTGGAACTAGAAAGGCAACAGAGGAAGAAATGGAAGGCATTCCACATCATCTTATAGACATAAAAACTCCAGATGAAGAATTTTCAGTGGGTGAGTTTAAAATTATGTGCGAAGAACTTATAGAAGACTGCTTCAAGCGAGGAAAACTTCCAATAATCTGCGGAGGAACTGGGTTATATATTTCAAGCGTTTTATATAATTACAACTTCGAAACAAAAAAGAAAGAAAAAGCAAACTATAACTTCGTCACAATCGTTCTAAACAAAGAACGTGAAAAACTATATAACAAAATAAACCTTGGTGTTGATAAGATGCTTGAAGACGGTCTAATTGAAGAGGTGAAGAGGCTAAGAAAACAATACGCAAACGTCTCAAGCCAAATCACAAAAACAATCGGCTATAAAGACTTTTTCCCACACCTAGACGGCCGTGAAACACTAGAAGAATCAACAGACAAATTTAAACAAGCCACAAGAAACTATGCAAAAAGGCAAATCACATGGTTCAAACACCAGTGGCCAAACGCAATCTGGCTTGAAGCAGGGAAAGATAAACAAAACATAGAAATGATTAAAAGACTCTTGGAGGCATAATGACTATAGACAAAAGAATAACAACAGCAGAAAAAGCGCTAGAAAAAAGATTTAAAGAACTAGACACGATAGCATATTTCAATACAAACAAAGTTTTAAACGCATTTATCAAAAACCGCGTAGACAACACGCACTTTAGCGGAACAACAGGGTATGGCTATGCCAATATTGGACGCGACACCTTAAACCAAGTTTTCGCCGATGCATTTGAAGCAAAAGATGCTTTCGTTTCAACATCAATGCCATCTGCAACGACGGCGTTATATCATGCACTTATGGCAATTCTAAGACCGGGAGATTTGATGCTCGCAATCAGTGGAAAACCATATGACACACTAGATGAAGTAATCAAAGGCGAATGCGGTGGTGGAAGTTTTAAAGACTACAATATCAAATACGAGCAAATCGATTTAATCGGCAGCGAATTTGACGAAAAGAAAATTTTAGACTCAATCAAAAAACTTAAACCAAAATTTATTCACATTCAAAGGTCTAGAGGCTACTCAGCCAGAAAAAGTCTTTTGATTTCTCAAATAGAAAACATTATTTCAAAAATCAGAACAGTTGACAAAGGCGTAATCATTATGGTTGACAACTGCTATGGTGAGTTTACAGAAGCTAAAGAACCAACCGCAGTAGGTGCAGACCTGATTGTCGGAAGCCTAATCAAAAACGCTGGTGGAACTCTTGCTCCAACTGGCGCACATTTCACTGGAACAAAAAAGATTATTGAGTTAATTTCAAAACGTGTAAACTCTGTTGGTCTAGGTGGAGAAGTTGGTAGCAACGAAGCAGGGTATAGACTGTTTTTCCAAGGCTTCTTCATTGCACCGCGTGTGGTTAAAGATGCAATGAAAGCGGCATATCTATTTGCTGAAGTTCTAAGAGGGTTAGGAAAAAACGCCAAACCAACAATCGACACACAACTTAGTGACATCGTCTGCAGTGTTGAATTTGGAAACAAAGAGGAAATGATTAAATTTTGCCAAGCCATTCAGAAATCTAGTCCAATCGATAGCTATGTAACCCCAATTGAATGGGAAATGCCAGGTTATTCCGACCAAGTGATTATGGCTGGCGGCTCTTTTGTCTCAGGTGCAACGATAGAATTATCAGTTGACGGCCCAATTCGTCCACCATATATAGCCTATCTACAAGGTGCAATCACATATGAACATGCTGTTGTAACGTTAAATAACTACATAAACCACAACATATAGTTAATATTTCAAACATAATACACTATATATAGGAGAAAATGAAAGAAATTTCAATATACATTCATATACCTTTCTGTAGACAAAAATGTGACTATTGCAATTTTTTTAGTGTAGAAAAGTCGGCCCAAATAGAAGAAGTATACTTCAAAAACCTATCCAACGAGATATCAAGTTATGAAAGTCTTCTGAAGGATAGATTAATCAAAACCATATATTTTGGCGGGGGAACTCCAAGTATAGTTGATGGTGTATATATAAACAATATTCTAAGTCAACTCAGAACAATTGGAAACATTGACAGTGCTGCGGAAATCACAATAGAATGTAACCCCGAAGATGTAGTTGAATCAAAGCTTGAAAATTTTAAATCGGTCGGAATAAATCGAATCAGTATAGGTCTACAAACAACAAACACTAATGCAGCAGAACTGATTGGAAGAAGATTTGACAAAAAACAGTGGAACAAAAATAAGCACATAATCAAAAAACACTTTGACAATATATCGATTGATATAATGCTAGGGCTACCTAGTCAGAGCATGAAAGAGGTCAAACAAACTATAAAAGAAGCTATAAGCGCCGGTGTAGGTCATATAAGCTGCTATGATTTGACTCTAAAAGAAAAAACTCCACTCTTTGAAAGGTATATAACCGACCTTAGTCTCAAATTCGAGTTTCCAACTCAAAAGCAAGTTGTAAACCAACGCGAAGCATTCGGAAAGGTTATGGAAACCTATGGAATGTTTCGATATGAAGTTTCAAATTATGCAAAGCCTGGGCTTGAAAGTAGGCACAATCTGAACTATTGGCTTTGTGGAGATTTCCTAGGGCTCGGAGCTGGAGCCTATTCCAAGGTTGATGATATGGAGTGGGAGAATGAAACAACATTGCCACATTATAACTCTAAAGAAAAAAGTAAACTAACAAAAGAAGAAAAAAGAATAAACAAAACCATGATGGGGCTCAGAACGTCTTCTGGAATAGACATAAGTCTTGTCGAAAAAAACGAGGCTGAAATTTTGATTAAAAGTGGACATCTAGCCTTAAAAGATGGTAAAATTAAAGCAACAACAAAAGGATTTAATGTGTTAGATGAAATTATACTTAGGTTAGTATAAGCACAACATATGGGTGCTATGTTTAACATAATACACAAGATATGGTAAATGTAAAGAAATTCAGTCCAGAATCTGCCTCAGAGGCAGCAAAACTTCTAGAAGACGGCGCTGCCGTTGTTTTTCCAACTGAAACAGTATATGGACTTGGAGTCAGAGCGGACTACAAACAATCAATTGAAAATTTATATATGATTAAAGAAAGAGACGGCGTGAAAGCAATCACATTGATGCTACCAAGCATCGATACAGTTGAAAAATACGTAACAATAACAGAATCTAAGAGAAAACAAATTATGGAAGAATTGTTGCTTGGAAACACGGTTGTTTTAAACAGAAGAGCAGGAGTGAATATCGCATATTTATCTAAAAACAATTCAATCGGAATAAGAATTCCAAAAAATAACGAAGCAATAATTCTTCTAACCATGTGCAAATTCCCAATGGCTGTCACAAGTGCAAACATGTCTGGCCAGCCTTCGTGCACAACAGCAAAAGGAGTTTATGAGCAAATCGGAAAAAGAGTTCCGCTCATAATCGAATCTGACATTTGCCACGGCAAACCAAGCAAAGTTATAGACTTGAGACGCGGAGTGAATAAGGTTTTAAGAGCATGAAAAAAACGCCAGATGGCGTTTTTGTTTTATTTAAATATTTTATTTAAAATCTTCATTTTCGGAACTTCTTTATCTAAGATAACCGCAGCAATTATGTCTGCAAGTTCATCAAGTGCTGCATTGTCAACACCCTTGAAGTTTGTGATAAATGGAAGCCCAATTCTGATTCCGCTTGTTTCAGCTGCAGAACGAGTGTCTCCTTGAATCTTGTTTTTGTTAACAACAATGTTATGAAGTTCAAGTTCTTCCTGAACTTGTTTTCCACTCTTTGTGTTGCCAGTTAAATCAATAAGGAATAGGTGATTTTCAGTTCTTCCACTAACAATTTTGATACCTCTTTTTACAAGTTGTTCAGCAAGATATTTTGTGTTATCAAGAACCTTCTGCATATAAACTTTATACTCAGGTGTCAAGGCTTCTTCGAAACAAACTGCTTTTGCTAGAACAATGTTCATAAGCGGACCGCCTTGAGTTCTTGGGAAGATTGCAGAATCAACAGCTTTAGCGTATTGCTCCTTGCAAAGAATCATTCCGCCACGTGGACCTCTAAGAGTTTTGTGAGTTGTTGTTGTCACAAAATCTGCACCAAAATCGAATGGGTTAGGGTGTAGGCCAACCGCAATTGGACCAGCGATGTGAGCCATATCCACCATAAACATTGCGCCAACTTCTTTTGCGGTTTTAGCAATTCTTTCAAAATCAATAACCAAGCTATAAGCACTTCCGCCAGCAACAATAAGTTTTGGTTTATGTTCTCTAGCCAGTCTTTCAAGACCCGCATAATCAAGAACGCCGTTTTCATCAATTCCATAATGAACGAAGTTATAAAGCTTTCCGCTAAAACTTACGCCAGCACCATGAGTAAGGTGACCACCAGCATCAAGACTCATAGCTAGAACTGTGTCGCCAACGTTTAGAACCGCCATATAAACACCCATGTTTGCATTGCTTCCTGAGTGTGGCTGAACATTTGCGTGTTCTGCTCTGAATATTTTCTTTGCCAAATCTCTGGCATGGTTTTCAGCAATATCCACAATTTCGCACCCACCGTAGTAGCGCTTTCCTGGATAGCCTTCTGCATATTTGTTCGTAAACATGCTGCCTGAAGCCTCTAAAACGGCCTTAGATGCGATGTTTTCGCTGGCAATCAAGTTAACCTTGCTGTTTTGCCTTTTCTCCTCTTGTTTGATTAGATTTAATATTGTTGACATTTTTTCTCCTTGCGCTATACCTCTTTGTGTATGCGACTTTATTATGTGATTTTACTAAAACCCCCGCGATTAGGTTGCCTTTTGGCCGTTTTAATAATGTTCTATTTTACCACAACCCCTTGAAATTTCAATAGCCCTGTGCTAGAATGAAAACCTAAAAACAACGGGGAGAAATATTGTGAAATCTAAATCAGCAACAAACCATGTCGACGTGACACTTAAACATATTCTAGTTGAAATAAGTGCACTTAGGTTTAAGACAAATGCAAAAATAAGAAAAATTGTAAGGTCAAATTTCAAGAGCTGCACAAAAGGAATGCAAGAAGAAGGACTATGCACAAAGTATGTTCCAAAAACAATGAGCGAAAACTTTAGAAAAAACTACTTTGACAAAAATGCTCTAGACACAAGCAACGCAATATCAATGGCAATTTCGGAACTTGAACTCATTGAGCCAAAAGACAAAAGAAAATATCATCATCTAGAAAGAGCAGGGCACTATGCAGGTTTTGGCGGATGCTGCCTTGGTGACGATGACGAGCGCATTATGGACAAAAAAGTTTTTGATATGTAAATCAAAAGAGTCACAACGGGTGGCTCTTTTTTCTTAAATTCATGCTAAACTTAAATATTAATAACAACACAAAGGAGATAGTCAAATGAACGTAAAAGTTATAGGAACGAGCATGCCAAATCATAAAACAGAAAAGAAAGAATTCGACATTTTTGGAGGACACGCAGCAGGAATTTGCTATATGAAAGGAACGTTTGATGAACTCCGCGCAGAGCCAATTGAAAAGACAACAAAGAGGTCTGTTGGTTGCAAAAAAATGGGGCACCATAGCGTTTTTGACCATCTAACAATTTCTATGTATCTAGAAGACGTTCCAAGAGTTGTTGAAGTTATGCTAGACAACGAAAGATGGATGACAAGCAGTGTAAAGAGTGGACGATATACAGTTCACTCAGTTGCTGGAATTGAAAAAGAGTTATACGAAAAATGGCTAGAAATCTTTAAATCTCAAATCAAAGAGACATACAACAAGCCAGGTCACGAAAAATTCTTCACAGAAACGAGAATTGAAAAGCTTGCAATGGAAAACGCAAGATATTTCACAAGTTCGTTCACTCTGGTTTCATTTATGCACACAATGACATATAGACAATTTAACTATGTATACGGCTTCATTTCAGACTTTATCAAAACACATGAGAAAACAAAAAACACATTTATTAAAAAAACAATTCCATATTTTATTGAACTTCTAAAACAGTTTGACCAAACAGGCTATGTGGACACAGATTTAGTTGGAAATCAAAAGGGAAGAGTGTTGTCACTATTCAATCCAAGAAAAGTTCAAGAATATTTTGGAGACGTGTATGTTGCTTCATATCCAGTTTCATATGCAACATTCTTACACTTAAATCGTCACAGAACGCTTAAATATTCAATAGACTACATTCCAGAACCAAAAGATTTACAGTTTTACACACCAGAACTGATTGTGGGAACAAAATATGAAGCACAGTGGCAAAAAGATATGAAAAGAGCTCGCGATGTGTTTCCACAGGCTATGATGGTTACTGCAACAGAAATCGGAAACTTTGATGACTTTCTTCTTAAAGTGATTGAAAGAAAATGCTCTGTGGTTCTACTTGAAACAATGCACAACACAAACAATCTGCTTAATAGATATGTAAAAGGCTTAGAAAAAACAAAACACCCAAGAACTGAAGAACTTAAATCATATACAAGGGGCAGCCGTTGCACATTTAAATCATACAAATGCGAATTCCCATGTGGATTCAAAGAGGGCGTAAACGAAACGCGCAAAATCTAACACACACAGAATAACCTCCGACAGGAGGGAAGAAGATTTAATAGAACAAAATAACAAAAACGAGGTTGTTATGTCTCGTTTTTATTTATGTGCACAGATTTTATTATAAGGGGGAATAATAGTTATTCATATTCAGAATACTGCAACTATTCCTAAAATCTAGCTTTTAGGAATAGTTGGCGATAAAAAGTTTTAATTCAAATATACCACAATACATTTTATTCGCAAAACGTTTTTACATACATTATTGAAAGTATTATTAGATATCTAAATTAAGATTTTGCCACAAATAAATTAGAAGCAAAATAAACTTTCTTGCTTTGGTTATGTCCCAGCCGTCACTCGTTCTTACAAACAGTCTATATTGTTCGTGCGCACACATAAACAGCGACAAATTGCAGTTCTTTAAATAATTTAGTGCTTTTTTATAAATGAAGTACAAATTTTCTGCCTCAGACGCATTTGGCTTTGTGTTCCAGATTTCTTTTGGCAAGTTATACATCAGACAATCCACAAAATACGCCGGTGCTTCGCCTGGAACTAGAATGTTATTCTGAATCATCAAAGTTCTAAGAATTCTGGTTGCACGCAGAAGCCTTTTGAAATAGCCCGCCGTTTCCCTGTCTTTATCTGAAATATTCTTGTCGTGTAGCTTTGGATATGCCAGAACGTGCTTTTTTGAAACTGCATCGAATATAAGCAACGAATATATATCTTCCTCGCTTGTGCTCTCAAGTTTTGCAAAAGAAAACGCTGGAAGAATTTCAGCTGCAAGAAAACTGTGTTTTGTTTTTGGAAAAGTTATACTTTTTGGCTCTAAAAACATCTGATTGTTGTTTGTCTCTTCCATAAGCTCGTTTGCAATCTCATTTTTGAAATCTTCTAGAGAATAAATCGATTGGTAAACTTGATTTCTTTTTCCGGCTCTTGTGAAAGCGTCTTTTGCAACGGTTAGAGCTTTTGGCTTATATAAACCAACTTCTTTGATGTTTTCTTCTTGGTCTTTAAGAAGTTCCACAACAATTTCTAGGTTTCTTTCTGCATCGATATTGATGCCTGTTTCATATGGCCCTTGAAGATAGATTTTGAAATCTTTAACATCTAGTTCTCTTTTTTCTGCAATTGTTGCAACAACAGTTTTAAGAAGCGACTCAAAATAGTTTTTTGCTGCCAAAAAATGTTGACTGTTTCTTGGTCCACTGATGTTATATAAAAAATCTTTTGTAACTCCTAATTTTGCCATACGTCTCTCCCATTATTTTGTGATTTTTGTAATTCCACCCATATATGGAACTAGAACCCTTGGAATTTCAATTCCGCCGTCTTTTGTTTGATAGTATTCAATCAAAGAAATAACCGTTCTTTCAACCGCTGCAGTTGAAGAAATTGTGTGTGCATAATATGGTTTTCCATTTTCATTTTTACACTTTATATTAAGTCTTCTGCTTTGATATTCTAGGATGTTTGAAGCACTTCCAACTTCTCGATATGTGTTGTAGCCAACAAACCATGCTTCTGTGTCATATGTCATGCTTGAAGCGTTTCCTGTGTCTCCACCGCAAAGAATCATTGTTCTGTATGGAATTTCAAGAGCCTCAAGAATTTGTTCGATTGATTCTTGGCAATAGTTTAGAAGTCTATCGCTGTCTTGTGGTTCGCAAATCACAATTTGTTCAACTTTATAGAACTGGTGAACTCTAAAAATTCCTTTTGTGTCGCGGCCATAACTTCCCGCTTCTGTTCTAAAACATGGCGTTAGAGCTGTGTATAGTTTTGGCTTGTCTTTTAAGTCCAAAACTTCGTCTTGGTGATATGCAATCAATGTTTGCTCACTTGTTCCAATCAATGCCAAATTGTCTGTTCCAACATTAAAAATTTGGTCTTCAGCAAACGGCAAGAAGCCTGTTCCAAACAATGTGCTTGGCTTTGTTAGAATTGGTGTATAGAACTGTGTGAAGTTTCTTTTAAGAAGTGTGTCCATTGCAAATCTTAAAACTGCATCAACAAGTTTTGCACCCATTCCTTTCCAATAATAAAACCCGCTGCCAGAAACTTTTGTTCCTGCTTTGATATCCAAAATATCAAGAGCAATACACAAGTCGTCGTGCCATTTTGGCTCGAAATCGAATTTTTTTGGTGTGCCGTATGTTTTAACCACAACGTTGTCTTTGTCTGATTTGCCTTCTGGAACTCTGTCATCTAAAAAGTTTGGAATAAAACTCCACATATCATCTCTACGTCTAAGTTGGTTCTTAACAATATCTTTTAAATCTGTTATGTCTTGTTTAATTTTTCTTGCACGCTCTTTTGCTTCAGGCGTGATTTCTTTTGAAAGAATATTTCTTCTTTCCAAAAGTTCGTCTAGTTTTTTTGAACTTTGTCTATAGTCCTCGTCTGTTTTTATAAAATCTTTTAGGTTATAATTTTTGCCACGCTTTTTTAGCATGGTTTCAACTTTTTTTTGTCCTTCTTTTTCTCGAAGAATTTCTAATGCTATCATTTTGTTTGATTTCCTTTTATTTTAATACTTGAAGAAGTGCCAAAGTTTCTTTTTGAATGTCAGAAACCTTAACAACTTTTTTAATCTTTTTATCTCTAGTAACAAGTTCGCACTCGCCAGAAGCAAAAGCTTTCTCGCCGAAAATCACTCTAACTGGTGCTCCTATTAAATCTGCATCACCAAAGGCAAAACCAGCACTTACGGCTCTGTTGTCATAAATAACGTCAATGCCTTTCTTTTTCAAACCAGCGTACAACTTGTCTGCTGCTTTTTTTATATCCGCCTTAGCGGAGATTAGGCAAATGTGCACAGCGTATGGCGCAATGCTTAGTGGCCAAATTGGGCCAAATTGGTCTGCTGATTCCTCAACAACACATGCAAGAATTCTGCCAAGTCCAATTCCATAGCAGCCCATAACAGGAATTTGTCTGTTTCCGTTTTCGTCTAGATATGTCATGCTCATTGATTTAGAATATTTTGTTCCAAGTTGGAAAATGTTTCCAATTTCAACACCGCGTTTTTCTTCATAGAAAGAGCCACATGCGCATCTTTCCATATCCATTTTTTTAATTTCCAAAACTTCTTTGTTATAGCCCTTTTTGCAGCCTGGGCAAATTGAAAGTGTGTCTTCACCTGCATCATTAACGCTCATAAATTCGTGAGAAACGCTGTCTCCCATAACTCCGCCGTCTGCCTCAACCATCACTAGCTTTTTGATACCGCATCTATTGTATACATTTACATATGCTTGTCTTTGTTCTTCATAGTGCTTTTCTAGGCATTCTTGACTTGTGTGAAAACTATATGCGTCTTTCATTGTAAATTCACGCACTCTTAGAAGACCAGCTCTTGGTCTCATTTCATCTCTAAATTTTGATTGAATTTGATAAACCATAAATGGATATCTTTTGTAGTTATCATTTTCACTTCGAACACCATGAACAACTGGTTCTTCATGTGTCATTCCAAGAAGCATTCCAGAATCTTTTCTGTCTTTAAATCTAACAAGTTCTTCGCCGATTGTGTGATAGCGTCCACTTTCTTCCCAAACTTCTTTTGGCATTGCATATGGAAAAAGACATTCCTGTCCGCCAATTGCATTCATTTCTTCGCGAATGATGTTTCCGATTTTCTGCATAATCTTGTGCCCAAGGGGTAGAAAAGAATAAATCCCACTTCCAAGTTGTCTGATGTATCCTCCACGAACAAGAAACTCGTGGCTCTTGAATGTTGCGTCTGCTGGCTTTTCTTTAAACCTCTCGCCTACTAAATGTGTGATTAGCATGTCTACAAATCTCCTAGTTATCATTTTACCACAGAACTTGCAAACCTAGATGAAGTTTTTGTCGCTTTTGTAGTTCTATTTTTTATCGCCACGCATTCTAGTGCTTCTTCCACCGTGAAGACTATTCTGTTCTTTAGAATATCAATATTTTCGTCCTTAAGAAATGTTGAAAGAAGCCCATCTTTTTCTGGCAGATTTCTGATTAGAGTTGCAATGCGAAGCAGTCCTCGCTTTTCTTTTATTGTCCTAACAAATAAACTCAGAACAAAAAGGCGTTTTGCCAAATACTCTGGGGCGGTTCTTCTTTTGATATGAGTTTTCACAGACTCCAAAATTGTGTTTAAAATTTTTTTTGTAACTTCCAATTTTTTATATTCAATTTGATTTATAAGACTAAAACAATCTGTGCTTAAAGCACTTTCAACTTGAGATTCGAAACCTTCGAAATATTCTTGATATTGCTCTGGAATATAAGCAGGTCGAATAGGAAGTCGACCCCTATACTCGAATTTATAAATCTTTTTAGAAATTAGATAATTATAATTAAACTTGAGCGGGTCGCAAAGATGTGCGACCCCTACACTTCTTATGAGTGAATCATTCATAATAATAGGCTTGACTTCGTAGTTATAACCAAAATAAGCCAAATATTTAGCCATAGACTGCAAATGCACATAGAATTGTAAATCAGTAGGGTTATAGACTTCCCAGCCCAGAACTGCTCTAACCTGCCCTTTTTTAAGTTTCCTTACGGGCTTTTGAACTAGAATGCTTAGCAATAAATTTAGTGCTTCGAGACCTCGCCAGTTTGGTGAGATTGTTTTTATATTGTTCGAATAAATCAATGGCAGAACTAGTTTCTTTATGTCTTTAAATATAAAATATTCATACACTGTGTCTGATTGATATTCAAAACCGACTAAATCAAATTTTCTGTCTAGCCCTTTTTTAAGTTTGACTGTGATGTCTATGGGTCGCCCGAGGGCGGCGACCCCTACTATAACTCTGTTGTTCTGCAAACGAAATTCTATTCGGGTGCTTTCAAAAAAATAAATCGTTTTGCTTGGTCTGTTGAAAATTTTTGTAGGGGTTGTCGCCTCGGGCGACCCGTCATCAAAAAAGATTTCGCCCACACATTCTTTTCTATAAAAAATCTGCACTCCATAGAGCGTGCTTATAAACAAACTAAAACCGCTCTCCCCTGTCAAAAAGAAATTGAAATTATACGGAGGCAAAACAAATTTTTCCATTTTGTTATTATTGCCTTTTTGGTT
>Ga0131853_10016397_pt1 | contig 13520 bp, 8 predicted proteins | sample TergutLab28metaG_FD_92764 | JGI IMG/M metagenome (GOLD analysis project Ga0131853, IMG submission 92764) | Labiotermes labralis P1 segment gut microbial communities from Petit-Saut dam, French Guiana - Lab288 P1 (version 2) (version 2) | ecosystem: Host-associated > Arthropoda: Insects >... | reverse complement strand
CTGAGAAGATTTGAAAAATGAAAGGGGCAAAAAAAAGGAGTGATAGAAAGAGAGAGGGGGGGGGAAGAGAGCGAGAGCAGCGCTCTTTACACACAAATTTTTGTGACAATAATTCAGCAAAAGTATAAGTAATATAAGTTATCATTTGCGATTTGTCTGCTGTGAATGTAAATTATAAATGTCACTTATGAGAGAACGCCCCGCTGAACGCAACGAGAAATTTACAATAAAGTACATGAAAATCATATCTTGTACCTAACTCGACAGAAGTCATCTGTGTTCTAACAATACGAAGGTACCTCACTATAATGGTGTTAATATAAACTGGAGAAATTTGCGGGTTTGTTTAAATAAACGGTGATTCACGCATGCTTGAGCAGGGTCATAATTGCTAATCCATAATAAGTAACAGCACAGCATCACTGACTGAGAAAAAAATGTGGATAAATTCCGTGTATAGTCGATTCTATGCTTGAGATGTAATAATGTCGATTCTATCAGAGAAGAACTTCCTAGAAGTCTTGAGGGACAAGTTGAAACTCGCTCCACTGAATATCCGATAGACTGCTACACTGAAAACAATGCCCTAGTTCAATTTAAAATTTAAAATAATATATGCCTTTGTTAATTTTGGAGTGTGGCATTTCATTGTGTTTGGTAAATCACTGAAGTTCTACACGAAAGTCAACACAAATTTATTACTGTACAAACTAGTCTTGTGAAGTACATGTTTTGATCATCGTTGATAGCCGTTTTCAGGTCGTTAGAACACAGCAAAACATGCTGATTAATTTGACGTTTTGCTGACCGTGCATCTCTGTATAATCCTAGTAATTAGCCAACTTGATGCACAAAATCTTGTTTTATAATAAGTTTATTAAACGCCTCTACATGTTTCGAGCACTATGTGCTCATCATGAGGAGGTCAAAATTGTATATACAGCATCTGGTGTCATCACACTCTGTAGGTGGCCGTCCCGTGCACAGGTTGAGAGAAGACTGGTTCCTGAACCAGTCTTCTCTCAACCTGTGCACGGGACGGCCACCTACAGAGTGTGATGACACCAGATGCTGTATATACAATTTTGACCTCCTGATGATGATGAACACATAGTGCTCGAAACATGTAGAGGCGTTTAATAAACTTATTATAAAACAAGATTTTATGCATTAAGTTGGTTAATTACTAGGACAAGTATATTAATTCCATTTTAAAAACGTTCAAATATAAAAAAGAATTTTCAATGTTCTGTGTATTGTAAGGAACTGCGATCTTATTCCTTTTACATTAGGTATTCTGTACACACTTCCCGGTTTTCGTAAAGTTTGTTTTTACGAATTTCAGCGTGTAGCACTACGTGTTATTTCGCTCAATAGAATGAATTACTTCCTAATACGTAATCTATTTAAGATTAAAACTTGCCAAAACAGAATAAAATAAGCTTATCTGTCCGGGAGCGCGTACTCTTGAGTTAATCGCTATATGCCTTTCTAGGAGCACGTAACATACTTGAGTCAGTCCACTTCATTCATGTCCGTGAGCGCGTATCATACTGAGTCAATCCACTATATGCCTGTCCGGGAGCGCGTTATCTTCTTTCAGTCAATCTGCTACATGACTGTCCAGAAGCGAGTATCATGTTGAGTCCCTCCACTCTATGCCTGCCCTGGAGGGTGTATCATCCTTCAGTCGGTCCACTATATGCCTGTCCGAGAAGGCGTATCATTTTTCAGTCAGTCCACAATATACCAGTCTGGAAGCGCGTACCGCCCTTTAGTCAGTTCACTATAGGCCTGTCCTTGAGTCAGTACACTCTATGTCTGTCTGGGAGGGCATATTATCCTTAAGTCATTCCACTATATGTCCCTGGTGTCAGTCCACAATATACCTTTCCGGCAGCGCGTACCATCCTTCAGTCAATTCACTATATGTTTGTCCTCGAGGGCGTACCATCCTTGAGTCACTCCACTGTATGCCTGTCCCAGTGCGCGTACCATCCTTTTATCAGTCCACTGTATGTCTGTCCGAGAGGGCGTATCATCCTCGAGTCATTTCACTATATGCCTGTCCGGTAGCCCGTACCACCCTTGAGTCAGCCCAATATATGCCTCTTCTGAAGCGCGCATGATTCTTGATTCAGTCCACTGTACGCTGTCCGAAGAGCGTGGCATCTTTGATTCAGTCCATTTTATGGCTGGCCGGGAGGGCGTACCATCCTTGCGGTAATCCACTGCATGCCTATTTTTATTTTGCTGTGTCATTTCCGCTTTAAATAACGACGCTGGCTGTTATTTTATTCAGATCCCTTACGGTCAGGTAGTACGTTTTTATGTTTTGTGTTGTGTTGGGTCGCGGTTCTCCAACTATGTTTTTTAGACCTGCTGTGAGTTAGTTTGCAGACATGCGTGTGTGTTTAATCCCTGCACTGAATTCGGGCACCGGCTACTGACGCAAGCACACATCTATTTATGATCCATGAAGTTGTAAATTTATAATTTTATAAACCAAATATTTAAAATTAAACTTCTGTATACGTTTAATGTTATAATTTAACATATACAGCAATAAATTTGTGTTAACGGAGACAACACACAGTTCATGTCTACAGAGTTACAAGGTTTTATTTTGCTTGTTTGCTGGTAGTATGGGGGAGGGGCCGGGGGAGGGGGGACAATGACAAATCTCTACATATGCACAACCGACTTCATTATTTTGTTTCGAAATGCACTTACATAAAATTTAACTTCCGAGTGAGTGGTCGTACACCTGCGTAAACGTTTCCATTTCCTCGTAAGATAATTGATTAAAAATGCTTACAGAATTTTATAAAGGCATTACAGATTTCTAAAATAAGCCACCAAATTTGCACCAGAACGAAAGCATTCAATGCGCATTAAGTTTACCTTAGAACAAGACAAGTGGAATAAAAGATTTAGATGAAACGGTGTGTGAAAGAAAGCTATGAAACATCAGCTGATACCATGTGCCACAAAGTTACAGTGCGCCTTACCAGCTTATGAATTTTGTAACAACGATACAAATGAAATATGAAGGGAAGAGCAAATGTTAAATGATCTCTATTCTCAGTCAAGTTCAATGTAAGCCTCACTGGTCACTCTGCACATCTTTACATCAGCATTCAAATTTTTCCCACACTTCTCTGAAAAAACCGAACTCGAGTGGATGTGTTTGTCTGCTCCAAATCATCCGTGTCATCCATTTGCAGTCAGTGTCAGAAGCTAACTTCCACAGATCGAGGTGGTCAAGTTCCCAAACTCCTCCTCCGATTTATCGTCCTTGAACATGACTATTCAGGCGTTCAAGGTAATCGCCTCTTGACAAAGTGGGACTCCGTCAAGCTGAATAATTTGGTCGCCTGAATTCAGTTTGCTGTAACATTCATGTAATTCTAAGTGATCCAGAAATTTAAAGTTCTAAATAAACTTATCCTAACGTGGCGGTAGAAAAAGAAATCTCGAAAATTGTGACCACCTCGATCATACTCTGCTAAGTCTTATTGTTCAACAGTATGAAGCCACGTAAACCGACTGGTATCGATAGTTAAAATCAATGACACAGGGTAACGTAAGTGGAAAATCAGAGACATGGTCGACTGCTATATAACCAGCTCTTACATTCCGGGTGTTGCAACACCTGAAACACTAAAGGCACGTGTGAAAACGCTGAGTGTGGCTCACATACAAATTCAGGAAAAAACAACGCCACCTTCACTAGTCGCCTTTTGACCTGTGACACCATTTATGGTCTACAAACATTCTGGAAGAACATAAAGCCACCATTTGCAGGCTAAAACACAGCTGTAGTAAAAATGGCTCTGGAACAGTAACAATCAATCTGGTTACAAGGATTAACAACACACAAAATCATAATATGAATTTTCACCACTGAAAAAAAATTATAGTTTTTTGTATTTCGTATTTATTTTGTATTCCATGGACATATTTTTGCAAAGTATCAAAGCCTGAAAACAGGACCTGTTGGTGACGGACATATTAAATTAAAATTTAGTTTTCTTTGTGATATTACTAAATTTTTGTACGTACCTCTTACCAATATCTATTTTTTGTGGTTCATGTACCTTTAACCGTAAAGAATAATATTATACTTATACATAAGGAAGGACATATGCGTATTTTAGGAAAGAGCTTTCTAGATGGCTGAGTTACATTAAGTAAATTACGAAGCGACGTTCAATCAAAACCGTCACTGTGATTGCAAACGTCTCTATTTACTTCAGCCGTCTCGTTCTATTTGAAAGAAAGCCTTGGGGAAATAGAAAACTCCTTTCCTTTTATTATATTTTTTAGTGTTTTCCCGCCTTTCTTATACCAGTTTCTTGAGTTAAGGCTTGATTCTTTCTTGTTACTCATTCTGTAAAATGTGGAGTCTAATGCATTAATGTACTTAAAAAATACAGTCGTCTGCACGTACGGAAATAAAATTTTCAATATAAAATCCCAGAATATAATTGCCCAGAGAGTCAAAACATATATACTCACAAACTTGCCAAAGACAGTGCCAGAAGCACCGTAACTTCCAAATACTCTCAAAACAAAAGAACAGCGCTAAAACTCCCGTGTGCTCTGGCTTGGAACGTCACGGATGTTTAAGTGGCGAGAACAGGAACCATCCACATAACCTTATCAATGATATTCCGTTGTAACATATGAACAGTAACAGCCAAGTACAAAACGTCGACCACAACTAAATTTCTATAATTTTTATTGCTTTCTACACGTTTCGGCTTAACGAAGAACCATCATCAGACAATTAAAAATATGCGAAGAAAGATAATTTAAATACAACCCATTAAAATGGTACTGAGATCTAACTTCACAAAAATTGGGAATGCAAAAGCCGAAACTAGAAAAAAAGGCAAGATCGCATATTAATTTACAAATTTATTTCCAACTAATTACACAATACCTAGTTTAACGCTCCTACAAGCTTCGACCACCATCCGCAGCCCTCTTCAGTGAGCTGCATGTTTCGGCAAAGAAACAGGTAAAGAATCATATGGAAATAAATTTGTGTGCATAAGACAACGGTACGTAAGACGTAATCATATAATATTAAAACTGTTATATTATAATATAATAATTTACATTATACCAAAACATTAAAACTGTTTTTCAATACTTCGGGTGTGAAAGGAAAGTTCTTCAATATTAAAATAAGTCTCGTGGGGCACAACGTTTGCCTGTCCAGCGTCAATCAAAATTAAGAAACAAAACTAAAACAAACTGTACCCCCACGAGGCTTATTTTAATAATTAAAAACTTCCCTTTCACGCCCGACGTACTGAAAACAACTTTAATATATAATGTAATACATAATTTATTATATTTTAAAATACTGATATAAATCTTGACTTTCATCTACCTTTAGGTTTACACAACTCCAATTTTTGTAAAGCTGAGATCTCAGCTATGTGAAAAAGTGTCATTTTAAAGGGCGTGTATATAGTACAAAAATCAAAATAATACCTGTCCAAACAAAACTCAATTCTACCTATTACATAAAACTACATGTTTCGGCCTATCTCAGGCCATCCTCAGGCTCACAATTGGTCTTTAAAACATACTGAGGAAGAAATATACATTAAGTAAGTCCATAAAGCTTGAAACTTATTAAAATTATTAAAAATTTTTAAGGGGAACAATATGTGTGGACAGAGGTTCTGCCACAACTCTCACAAATAATGTTTACATACTTTACTGCCTTTGTTGTTCCATAGTTCTCATGGCATCATCCCTAGTCTGAGTATCTGGATGTGGATTCATTCCGAATTTATGTACATGACCTTCCTTCCCCATTTTCTGATCTACGCTCCAATACAGAGTTTGTGTACTGAACTAGATAACAGGTGGTCAGGTTTGTGTTGCTTGCTTAGTATTGCCATTTGTCTGAGATGATGAGTTTATTTGCTCTGTAGGTTTTCATTACTTATTTTTAATTTCCTGGTGATTTCTTGTCACTAAAGCCGAAACACGTAGTAGGTAATAACACACACATACACATTTAGTTGCGGTTCACGATTTGTGCTTCCCGTTTCTACGCAGAAACGGTGTCACAGACTGAAAGCTAATTAACGCATTAGGACTTTGTCCAGCATGCGCACCGAACTTTTGGTCGTGTCAGTAAAGATTTATTTTGTGTCGTAATTACACAGTGAGGCCGTATTTGATTCACACATACAGGATTGTGCTTACCACTCGCAAATAAAACTGTAGCCGGAGTTAGCAGTTCGGAACTTTTCGGCTTCCACGCGAACTTTCACGAAGGACTCTGCTCTGAGTTAAATGGCAGCAACACGACACGGTAGGGGCACGGTAAAAGTAAAGTGTTAACATGTGTGAATTGCCCTAAACCGCTAGCCTTGCTCGTGATGTATACAGTACTTCTTTACCAGACAAGCTCAATTCCTAAAGGCGTATATTAAGAAACTAGTGCATGTGGCAACGGTTGGAATACAGGCTATTAAACTGGACTTCAGAATGTATAAGGCACATTTCAGTACACTTCCATAAGAAGTGAGCTGGCATTTTATTGCAAAGGCCATACGTCAGCGCTGATTACAGTAAGTATTTGAGAGAATAACAGCTGAAGGCGGAAAAAAAAGAACTCTCGAACTATTGGAATAGTTACCGGAAAATATGAAGTACGTTTTGAGCTACATGGCATGGAAACGTCAATCCAACGTAAGTCATGGCTTTCTGGGAATTAATAAGAAAAAGTACCTGACCATAAAACAGTGGAACAAAAAGCACATTTACACACCCAGACTAAATTTACACGTCCACGACACACATTGACTCCAAGAATGTACTGTCTTTGTTCTAATTTTTTTAAAAATATCTTGGTGACTGATCTTCAACAGTAGAACTTCCTCAGTCTCAAGTTTCGGCACTCCTCACACATTTTGATTGATTTTTTTTTTTTTTTTTGCTTTTAGCCACTCATTTGTGATTATTGTATTTTGAAAACAGCAACATAATGAAGATAAATACGGCTAAGAGGGAGCACCTCAACTCCATTTCCGGTATGAAAAAAGGTTCCTCAAAGTAAAATCCAACGCCTAACTCACATATCCGTTTCACATGACTCTCACGCTGCAACTGATGTATAAGGCTAGTTGAGACACGCAAAACGTGTGTGGGAGAGTTGCAGAACCCTGTCTGGAAAGCTCGTGAAAGCAAGACAACAGAAACTCTTTTGGAAAAGCACTCGCACATGCATCTAAATAAACCTTCTCAAATACATTAGCACAGGTCGGCAGATGAACAGAATTTCCAGTTACAGACTAGAGAAAGACGACGTTTATTTGACAACGACTCCACTTACTTAAAAATATAACTGAAAAATCGAGATTTGTATTGCTCCTTCTATTGGCACAAAAGGACCATCAGTGCGTCCCAGTCCGTTGCATTTTTCTATTAACTCTTTCCGTGCACAGTTTCTTCGGCTAATTTGGAATCCAGCTGTTTGAAAAGACTATTCATATGCCCTAAAAAGAACGATCTGTTCCGGCCGAAACCTGAACCCCAATCATTTACGTCGTACAGTCACTTGAATCATTAATCGGTTCCAGCATTTAATAATGTAACAACATACCTCTATGTTAGGGAAATTAACCGCTATAATTCTTATGCGACTAAATGGTCCATTCGCAAACTGGATGGAGAATTAGAGCCGGGGTAATGAACAAATAACTATCCTCTTCTACATATTGAAAAAGTTGCTGGTATCAAAATAAAAACAGAAATGTCTAATAGTTTGAAATTTCGTTCTTATTTCTTGCTTTGATGCGTCCTTCATTCTTTAAGCAAATGGACAAAACTTTCTGTAAAACTGTTAAAAAGTGCTGTTACGTCATCACTGCAAGAGAGAGCTCCGCCAGTTTGAAAAGGTAATTCTCTTTTGGGCTTCCGAACATTACACGGTGAGGGCCAACACATAATACTGCAATCGTCCTAGAGAAAGCACAAGCTTTATCCTTGTGGATTTTTAAAATCTTGGCGTTCATTTGCAGTAACATTTTTTTCATACTTCCATGACTGTCCGTGTGGCACAAATACATTCAGATATTCATTGTGGTATAATTCCCATTCTTAAGGAAATAATTTAGGTTTATATCATCACCGCTTCTCACGAACCTCGGCACGAGATTTATTCAACCAGAGGCCACCCCAAAATTACACCTTATAAATAAACCACACTTATACCGCCGAACACAAAACAGTTTTTTTCACATTCGTACCGTGCACCTTTATATTATCAAAGTTTTATTTATTCATCAACTGATGCACTAGTGAGTTGTCTTAAAAACAATATTAGAATTTACATTAAAATTTACATTAAAACAGCTGTTTTAATGTAAATTTTAATATTGTTTTTTAAGACAACTCACTAGTGCATCAGTTGGTGAATAAATAAAACTTTGATAGGTTTATTTTAATTGCGCCGAAACGTATAGTAAACATGTAAGGCGCGATTAAAATAAACCTGTTTTGTGTTGGGCGGGATAAGTGTGGTTTAAGTAACCTAACATGATGTCTTCCCTACATATTGCACCTTTAATTTCCTGTAACTGGCAAAAACAACACTGTAATCGAGACTAGCGCCGCTTAGTTTGGAGATCTTATATTATGTAAGGGAAGATCGTGAAGTTGGACTACTTCATAAATTGAACCATTGCTCCAGAAACTGACACACAGCAATGGTCGTCACTCTGTTTGCAAAAAAAGTCGGAGTTTTGTGTCTTCTGAATAATGGAGGAAGTTTAATCGTTGTTCTTTGTGGCTTGCTTTCGTATGTTTCATATGTGCTGCATCATATTTTTCACTTCATCTGCTTCTACGCAAACTCTATTTTTCAGCTGAGGAATATGCATCTGCAGATGTGCCAACATAGCTTTCTTTGGATCAAATTAGGGACTTAATATTTCATATGCCGTCACCTAGTCTCTGAAAGTCTTTGGTGAGAAGAAAAAGAGCGGGTTGCTATAAATCGAACCGGCAGAATCACCCTATATTGAACCACCTACTTCATATGGTCCATCGTAGAAAAGTGAGGAGAAACTGTACTTCAAAATCTTTAAATATATGGGTCTTATCAGCAGGTAAACACGTGATCTAATTTCCGCATGCGAACGTACGAGTTAAATGCCGATACCCTTTTCCTCGTCAACAATTTCTGTAGTACTTAGGGCACATAATCGGGGAAAATATGGCAGGAGGGTAAAAAGACAGAAAAAGCACTAGTTGCAAATCGGAATGGGGATTTATTGCAAATGTAAATGTGTTTATTTTGAGGTGTTGTTTTGTTCTGTGGTTCAAGTTCATACGCTCAAATCGAACCGATGCTGGCTTTTAGGAATTGCTGGTGCACTAAAACAAATAGTAAGTATAAGGTTCGTCTCTTAATGTGTGCGTTTTTTGGAAGAAAATTGTTTTATTTCCTTTCCTTCAATTTTTTTGTAAAAATTATTTTGTTCTTACGGGCTCAAATACAGCCCGCCCTCCCCTACACGAATTAACAAACTCTCAAAGAACGTGGAATTATGTTACACTAATATTTCTGGTAAAATAGTACAAATCGGCTAGATGAATATATTATATTTTGGTATGAAGCTATAAATAATAGCCTAACCACTGAAGCTAGACATATTAAACTCTGTATGAACATGAAAACCACCCACCCACCCACACACACACACACAATTCTATGGAAGTCAATAATTATTAATACAGCAACGATAAAAAATATTTAAAAATTGCAAGGAAGCTTTAAAGTCTTTAAAGGTGAAATGGCACACATACACGCTGACAGGCACAGAGAAAAACGGGAGAGTGCTCTGCAAATTTTATTTAAAATTTTATTGAAAAAAGTTTTCAGGCCAATTTATGCTCAAACGAAACAAAAACCACAGCAACAGAACTACGTTTTCTTTCATAGGTCATTTAACAAAGCTGTACTTTCTGCAGATTTAATTTGAGCTGAAACACGTGTGTGAGGATAGTAATTAACATTCAATGAGTATAGACGGTAAAGAGTAATTCCTTGGGTATGGTAATTTTTGTTTACACACTGGGCAGAATGCTGAGATGTCCAGTCGCGAGCATCCTCTGCGTGTGAAGCACTAGTCACAAAGTGTACGCCTGTCTTAAAGTGAAGACTTCTTCACAGTGCTGGGCCAACGTGCGAGTTCTACTTCTACACACGTAGGAAGACAAACATGTAAAGACTAAAACAACAGCTCTACTCAGTTTACAAGTAACAGCAATACGACACAACCAGTTTGACAGACGGCCGAAAGACAGCAAATTCTCGCTCTTCGTGATGGTTATTTTCTTTCAAAATTCCGGGAACCGTGAAAACATGATACGCGATCTTACAGGGAAAATGTTAAGGGAACCAAAGACACAAAACATTAAACTACAGAACTTTCTAAGCAATAAACACGACGACATGTGTTGGTGTTTGTGATAATGACGCGAGTTTTCTTAGCTGGAAGTGGTCAGGGTAAACGAAAGACGTAGAGTGCATGGAGGAGAAGGGGACTGAAAACTGAGTGAAGAAAAAGGTAATGGTCTATTGCTTTGCCTTCTTCTGTAACTCCGTACACGCCTCCTTGCATGGTATTGTGCCACCCTTCGTCTCCAACTTCCAGCCATACACCCAAGGCCCTTTCCATCTTGTGGAGGAACCGCTGACACAAGCAGGTTTCGAGCTCGGCTCAGCGCTGGCCGTTTGTATTCACTGTTACGCTGCAGCGATTCATTTACTCGTTTACACCACAATTTGTTTCCAACCTAACAATGCTCACTCCCCTCTCCATCAGAATGTGCATTACATATTCCGGGCGTAAGTAAATTATGGAGGCAACAGTTAACTCTGCGAGTTGTGAAGAACACAGTCGAAGTTCCTCCTCTGTCGCTGAATATCTAGATAGATACTGAGTGCGAGGCGAGCACGTGAGCTCTCTTGTTTACCACACATTACTACGCCAGAGCTACCGCGAATTACCGAGGGACCTACAAGGCGATGCCCGAGGGTTGCCACGATAAATCAACAATGGTGTGCTATGGTCAAGCAGCAGGAATCAGCGAGATAAAACACCCTAGAACAGACCATAAAGGCCTAGAGGGGGAGTAGTGTTATAGCTTTACGCTTTCTTTAACCTCGGCGCTAGACGGTGGGTGATCAACGTCACGACCCGCCCGCTTTACTCCCGGGAAAGATGCTGGGTACCCATCTGTACAGGATGCTATGTGGACCCCAGAGCCGGTCTGGACAGGTACGGAAAATCTCGCTCCCACCGGGATTCGATTCCCAGACCGTCCAACCCGTAGCGAGTCGCTGTACAGACTACGCTGTCCCAGGTCACCAATAATGAGTGTGGTTTCAATTAATCTGCCACTTATATGAAGATGTTCCGGACTTCAGCACTAAAATTACTCGTGCAAATGGTGCTTCATAACACAGAATTTAAAAACAGCATCAGGTCAGAACATTTTTATCTGAACTGCCTTCCTTCTCTACCGCTCCCATCTGCTCAACACAATGTAACCTTCAAGAGGGATTAGCATTCAAGCACATATATAAAGAGAAACTACATTCTAAGAATTTATTGTGCGGCTTCAACATGAAGTACACAAAATTAGCACACAACTGGAAAATCCGCGACTTTGTACCAGAAACTTTTAACCAGATATGTATTAAAGCTATCAATTACAAGTCTACTTTGAACGCCAACGTGAGAATTTAATTATCACTTCTAGCGTTAATATATACAGCATTATTATTGTTACTGTATGTGACTAACATTGTTATTCAGTTCCCGTATCTAATCCAGCACGCGTGTTGATGGGCCAGGTAGCGGCTGCGGTTTATGCGGTGAGCCGACTCGAAATAACACACGATACTGGTCACACACCGTACAGTCCGTGTAAAAAATTTGAAGAAATATCATCCAACACAAATGCATTTCACAAAGTCTACAGCTCTCTACATGATGAATACTAATAACGTGCGGAAAAAAAACATTAGCGTCTCCACGTAGTGTGACCAACTGCAACAATACACTTGTATCTGCAATGTAGCCTAATGGAATTGCCTCTATGTGTACAATTCCCATAATTTTTGTCGCTGAATACGAATGGCGGAGGGGAGAGGTTTATACAGGGTTTCGGGGGGGGGGGGCAAACCTGGGGGAAATAGACCATTTAAAAGACCCAGGCGTAGATGGGAGGATAATATTAAGATGGATCCTCGGGAAGTGGGATGTGGGGATATGGACTGGATCGAGCTGGGTCAGGTTACGGACAGGTGGCGGACGCTTGTGAATGCGGTAATGAACCTTCGGGTCCCATAACATGCGGTGAATTACTTGACAAGCTGAGAACCGGTTAGTTTCTCATGAAGGACTCTGCTCCGTGGAGTGGTAAGTAAGTCAATAAAGAAGCATCTTGCTGAATATGCACAATTACATGTTTTAATACCAACTGATTTTGAAGATTTAATTAAATTTTATAAAGGAAAGTAATACAGCTAGAACAGGTGGACATATTTATATGTATGCAGAACTAATAGTCATTCAAGTTAACTATTATGCTGTATGAATGCCGATCAGATACAGCAAAAAAAAAAAATGTAGAAGTCAACGTGTTTCAGAATTAGAACAAGCGCTATATTAAATGACTAGAGTGAAACAATGAGTTTAATTTTATCACTCTAAGTTCTGCATCAACACTAAATGGGCACCAAAGACATGATGCACGCAAAACGCTGGCATCTGTTCTGCCGCTGGCCGCTTTTACTGTCAAGTTCGCAGCGTCATAATCTTAAAACTCCATATTCAGTAAGTTTCAATATTCTATAACTTTACTGTATGTCTTGGGACCGCAGTAGCACAGTGGTTAAGGTGCTGTGCTACAAATCGGAAAGTCGTTGATTCGATTCCAGATGGTGTCACTGGAATATTTCATCGACATAATCCTTCCGATCACACTATGAAATTAGTACCAGGAGTATTTCCTGGGGGTAAAAAGAGGCAGGTGCGTAAGGCTGACAACCTTACCACCATCCTGTGCCGTTGTCACAAAATCTGGTAACCTTAACTTCTAGAACCCTCTGGGCACCTCAGGCCTGTAATGGGACTGATTTATCTTTACTGTATGTCTTTCTCTACGTAGATAGTAAACTGCGAGACTAGGTGTTTATGGTGAGATGCACAGAAATATACTATGTGGCAGTATAAGAACACTAATTTACTACTCCAACAATAAGATCGCTTGTCTTCTTGTTTCTTCCAGTGAACCCAACACTAATATCATTAAACTATTACACTTCTACATGTGCAAATACAACAGCTACTTTAAACAACTTCTTTCTGAAGGAGTGGTGCAATTGGGGGGGGGGGGGGGGGGGGGCGGAGAAGTTAAGGGACAAAAAAGAGAGGCGCAAAAAAAATTTTAAAAAAAAACAAATTTTTTTT
>Ga0131853_10016396_pt1 | contig 13520 bp, 13 predicted proteins | sample TergutLab28metaG_FD_92764 | JGI IMG/M metagenome (GOLD analysis project Ga0131853, IMG submission 92764) | Labiotermes labralis P1 segment gut microbial communities from Petit-Saut dam, French Guiana - Lab288 P1 (version 2) (version 2) | ecosystem: Host-associated > Arthropoda: Insects >... | reverse complement strand
TTCTGCGTCTTCTTTGAAGAACGTTTCTGCCATTTTTAGTTTTCATTCTTTGGCGAAACCCATGTACTTTCGATCTTTGCCTTTTCTTAGGCTGAAATGTCATTTTCATTTTTCTGCACCTCCTAAAGCCTTCATAGATTATATTAGAAAAGTACGCGCTAGTCAAGACAAAAAAACAAAGCCGGGCATAAACTACTAAGTTTTTATTTTTGACAAAAAACTTATCGACTTTTTTTGCTTAACTAATTCTCAAGTAAAATCACGGCTTATGAACCATTTCAATGTCGGATTATTTTTTGTAAAAAACACGCAAATTAGCCAATTTCTACATATTTAAAAGATAATTTTAGAACATACATTTCATTGCAAAAACTGCTCGACTTTGATATCCTAGGACATATCTTTAATGTTTGATGATGCAATAGTTTTCCACAGTTTGTGGAAAACTTTGTGGAAAACTTTTAATATTTTCTATTATTTCTTTGCAAACAGCCACGTTTCTGTTGTGGAAAACATTTTCTTGAGATTATCCAAGGAGGGTAAATCGAATGCCAACTACTTTATCTGAATATTGGGCGGAAACTCTTCCTATCCTTGCGGATATGTTTACCGAGGTAACTTACGGGACTTACATAGAAAGAATCAAGCCGCTCTTTGTTAAAAACAACACATTGTATCTTCATGTTGATAGTAATTTTCATAAGGTTACTATCGAGCAAAAGTATTTGAAGGATATAGCGAAAATCATCAAAATAGTAATGGAAAAAGAGATTGAAGTTATGATAATTTCTGATGATAATGTTGATAAAGACGGCAATATAGTTGAGCCTGAACCGCCCAAAATTCGCGCGCCTAAGAAATCTAATTTAGTTGATAAATACACATTTGAGGCTTTTGTGCCGGGCAAGTCGAGCAGGCTTGCTCATGCGAGCGCGCTTGCAGTCAGTGATGAGCCGGGGCAAACTGCTTATAATCCGCTGTTTTTATACGGCGGCGTTGGGCTTGGCAAAACTCATCTTATGCATTCAATAGGCAATCGCAGACTAGAGCTTGATCCTGAGAGCTTAGTTCTCTATTGTTCGGCTGAAGAGTTCATGAATGAGATGATTTTGTCCATTAGAACAGGTAAAAATCAAGACTTTCGTGATAAATACAGGGAAATCGACGTGCTTTTGATTGATGATATACAATTTTTATCTAATAAGGAAGGAACTCAAGAGGAGTTTTTCCACACATTCAACACACTATATAATGCCGGCAAACAGATTGTAATTTCATCCGACCAGCCGCCTAAGGAGCTGAAAACCTTAGAAGAGCGACTGCGCTCAAGATTCGGCTGGGGTATTATTGTTGATATAACTTTGCCTGATTTTGAAACAAGAAAAGCAATACTTGACCAAAAAGCTGAACAGATGGGGATTTTTATATCCAATGATATAAAAGAATTTATCGCCAAAAATATTTTGAGTAATATTAGAGACTTGGAAGGCGCGCTAAACAGGGTTTTTGCTTATTCAAAGCTCTCACGAAAAGATATTAGTTTAGAACTTGCAAAGGACGCGCTAAAGGATATAATCGATTCTGTGGATAAGCCTGAGCTTAGTGTGGATTATATCCAAAAAGTTGTCGCTAACTATTTTAATGTTTCAACAGACGATATAAATGGAAAAAAGCGTTCGCAAAACATAGTTTTCCCAAGACAAATTGCTATGTATTTGAGCAGAAAACTACTTTCAAACTCTATGCCTAAATTGGGAGCGGCTTTTGGTGGGCGCGATCATTCGACTGTTATACATGGCTGCAATAAGATAGCTGAGCTTATAGAAGTTGACGGGCAAATTAGAGATATCGTTACTGAGATTGAGCGCTTAATAATATAATAAATTTTATCCACACCTCTTTATGTTGACGGACACATTATACATAAAGTTTTCACAGGAGAATCTCTTGAAAATTACGGCTTTGGGTTCGGTTTTACCGACTATCCACAGCCCCTACTACTACTTCTCTTAAAGATGTATTTATTATTTTTTTATAAGCAATAATCATAATTCAGGCAACTCAAGTAAAGTTGTCTGTTAATCTGCAATTGTCTAAAATGATGTAAATTTTCGATTTTTATGTATATGCAAGTTGATAAATTTATGTTAGAATAGTGTTGTTATTGGTTCACCAATGATGTATGCCAACGTTAAGTGGAGGTATCTATGAAATTTACATGTGATAAAACAATACTTATTAATAATATAAATATCGTTTCTAAAGCGGTGTCCTCTCGTACAACTTTACCTATTTTAGAGTGTATCCTTTTAAGTGTTGATAAAAATGGCCTTAAAATGACAGGTAATGATCTGGAGATGGGCATTGAAACTTCTTACATAGAAGCGGAAGTAATAAGTGAAGGAACAATCGCGATTGAAGCGAGGCTTTTTTCAGAAATTATAAAGCGTTTGCCTGATAACGGATGGGTAATTATTGAAGTTATTGAAGATAATCTTGTTGTAATCAAGTGTGGCAAGGCCGAATTTAAAATTATGGGTCTATCGGGTGAAGAGTTCCCGGTTATTCCAAAAGTTGAGAGAAATAACGAGTATAGAATAAGTGCGCCGATTTTGAAAGATATGATTCGCCAAACAATTTTCGCGGTTTCTTTGGACGAGTCTAAGCCGGTTCTTACGGGTGAACTTTTCGAAATAGATGCAAATGCTCTTAAACTTGTCGCGGTTGATGGGTTTAGAGTTGCGTTTAGAAGTGTTTTACTCGAAGGAGACAGCCCTGATATTACCGTAGTCGTTCCTGGTAAAACCTTGAATGAGATTAGTAAAATTTTGCCATCGGATGATGAAGTAAAAGTTTCTATATGCTTTACTGACAAACATATGTTAATTCAGATGGATGAATGTATGGTAGTTTCGCGGCTTCTTGATGGTGAGTTCTTAAAGTATAAGCAAATTCTTGAAGCTGATTACAACACAAGCGTTAAAATTAAACGCGATGAGTTTTTAAAAGCTTTGGAGCGTGCGAGCCTTATTTCTAAGGAGAATAAAAAGAACCCGGTTAAATTGGATATTGAGCGTGATATTATTAAAATTAGTTCAAATACTGAAACCGGGACAAGCTATGATGAGCTTATGGTAGAGACTGCGGGTGATGGTCTCAGTATTGCGTTTAACCCTAAATATTTGATTGATGCACTTAAATCAATTGAAGACGATACTACGTATATGCAGTTTACGACTGCGCTTAGCCCTTGTATTATTACGGGTGAGGAAGGATGTGGGTATAAATACCTAGTACTTCCTTTGAGGGTCAACAGATGATAGAAAAAGCGGTTAAAATAAAAACAGAATATATCAAATTATCAGACTTACTGAAATATGCAAGTATAGTATCAAGCGGTTCAGAGGCTAAATATTTAGTAACCGAAGGTTATGTGAGTGTTGATGGTGAAGAAGAATTGAGGCGTGGGCGTAAAGTTTATCCAGGAATGAAGGTTTCGGGAGAGTTTGATGGGGAAAAATTTGTAATTTTAGTAACATAGGAACAGATCGAGTTACTTAGATAAATCAACACCTGCATTTTGCAGGTGATTTATATATACATAAAGAGGAGGACATTATGTTAATCAAAGATCAACAATTAAGCCGTCCTCGGACGGCAATTCTTGGGCTTCAACATATGTTTGCTATGTTTGGAGCAACAATTCTTGTACCGCTGTTAAGTGGTCTGAGTGTTCAAGTTACTCTGGTAGCTACGGGTATTGGTACACTTATTTTTCATCTTTGCAGCAAAGGGCGCGTACCCGCTTTTCTTGGTTCGTCTTTTGCTTTTTTAGTGGGCATCCGAGCGATTACAAATCCATATAATGGAATATTTGCTGGAAGCGGCTTGACAGAACAGGAGAAACTTGCATATGCTACGGGAGGTATTTTGGCGGCAGGTATACTTTATTTAGTATTTGCGTTAATTGTTAAGCTGGTGGGCGCGAAAACATTTATGAAATTTGTGCCGCCGATTGTGACAGCTCCTACAGTATTTTTGATAGGTTTAATGCTTGCGCCGTTTGCTATCAGCCAGTCTTCAGAGAACTTGTTCTTAGCTGCACTTACTCTCGCTATAATCATTGTGGCATCTTCATGGGGCAAAGGTATGATAAGAATCATACCAATACTCTTGGGTATTGCAGGCGCGTATATTGTTGCGCTTATTATGCATAGTGTTGGCATGACTAATCCAAATGGTTCGGCTATCATCGCTATGGCGTCTGATGTGGATTGGGTAGGATTACCACCTTTTATGTTACCGCGTTTTGATATTGTTGCTATACTTATAATGATTCCGTTTGCAATAGCGACTATTGCTGAACACGTTGGCGATATGGTTGCGCTCAGCACCATCTCCGGGCGAGATTTAACTGAGGATCCAGGTTTGCACAGAACTCTTCTTGGTGATGGTCTAGCCTCAGTATTTGCAGGTCTTATAGGAGGACCGGCGAACACGACATATGGTGAGAACGTTGGTGTTGTTGCGCTTACAAGAGTATTTAATTCGAGAGTTGTTCAATTAGCAGCTATTTACGCTGTAATTCTTGGACTCTCTCCAATGTTTGAATCGGTTGTACGCTCTATTCCGACGGCCATTATAGGCGGGGCATCGTTCATGCTTTATGGTATGATTGCTGCTGTTGGTATTCGTAACCTGGTAGAAAACAAAATAGATATGAGCAAGACAAAGAATCTAACGATAGTTGCAGTTATGGTTGTTATGGGCTTAGGTCTTAGATTCGGCCCTGAGATTACAATTGCAATCGGTACTGCCAATGTTCCGGTGGACAGAATGGGTGTAGCGATCGCGGTTATTTTAGGGATCTTCCTAAACGCGGTACTACCGGATGAAAAAGAAGAGGAAGTTAAGTAATTACCCCAAGATGGGGCGCGCGTTTGTTCGCCCCATCTTTTAAGTTTAAGGCGAAATTATGCAAATTACATCAGTCCAGTTAAAAAACTTCAGAAACCTATCTGAACAGCGCGTGGAGCTTGCTCCGCACATAAATATCTTTTACGGCGATAACGGCCAGGGGAAGACTAATTTCTTGGAATCCCTATATTTTTGTGCGATGGGCAGAAGTCATAGGGCCGTTTCTGATTATGAGCTTGTGGCGTTTGAGCAGACGGATGCTTTTATCCAGCTAAAATACTCCGAAGGCAATGTCAACGTACATTTGGGCGAGGGTAAAAAGGGGATGAATGTAAATGGTATGCCGGTTAGGAAGTTAGGCGACCTTTTAGGCAATCTTATCGTCGTCATGTTCAGCCCGGAGGATTTGGAGCTGGTTAAAGAAGGGCCCGGCGTTCGGCGTAAGTTTATGGATATGGAGATTTGTAAACTGTCGCCTTTGTACTACCATGAGCTTCTAAGCTATCACAGAGCCTTGAGACAGCGTAATAAATTATTAAAATCCATAGCTATTGGCCGTGGTACAGCTGACACCATACCCGTCTGGAATGAAGCACTCGTTACCCACGGCACAAAAGTATATAAACTACGCAAAAAATTCGCTGAAGAAATAGGCGAAATGGCATCTGAAATATATTCTAAAATTTCAGGTGGCAGAGAAAAAATAGGCCTTTTATACAAACCAAACATTGCACCTGAAAACTACCATGATAAGCTTATAAAGACATTGGATAGGGATTTGAAACTGACCACCACAACTGTTGGAATCCATAAAGACGACTTGCAGATACAAATTAATGGCAGAGATATTCGCGCGTATGGTTCGCAAGGCCAACAACGCACCGCATCATTATCGCTAAAGCTCGCTGAAATTGAGCTTATCAAAAATGTTAGGGATAAGAGTCCTGTACTTTTGTTAGATGACGTTTTATCGGAGCTTGATGAAAAGCGGCAGAGTTATCTGCTTTCATCCATCGAGGGAATTCAAACGGTCATTACATGCACCGGAATGGAAGATGTGATTCGTAAGGTGGATAAAGAAAAGGCTAAGGTTTTTCACGTTGAGAATGGAGAAATATATGATGTATGTAACGTTTAAAGCTATTTTGGACTATATTGCAATAGTAAGAACATATATATTAAATAATCTATATCAAGGAGAGATTTAAATGATAAGTATATTAATAAGTTGGATTTTAAGCGCGCTAGTTCTGTTCGTACTTTCGTTTTTCTTGGACATCAGTTTTTCAGGCGGTATAATTTCGTTATCGTTTTTGATAGCGGCGGTAGTAATTGGTTTGATTAACGCGTTGCTCGTGCCGGTTGTTAAAAACATCTTTAAAACGCAAAATAATGCTGTTTTATTCGTTATTTCGCTGGTTATTGACGCGGCAGCGTTAATGCTTGCGGCTTGGCTGCCAATTGGCTTCCATATCAGCTTCTTCCCGGCAGCAATAATTGCGGCAGCGGTTCTGGCAATCGTAGGTCTTGGAGCCGGAAGCGTGAACTTTGGTAAAAAATAGTATGATTTAATCTAAGGTCGAGCCGCTTTTTAAAATGGCTCGACCTTTTCATTCGCCAACCTCATCCGGTTCGTAACGCTCTAGATCCATGAAAAAGTTCTGGATAGGTATATCATATATCTCTGCCAACGCAAGCAAGATGCTCACTCGGATATTGTATGTGCCCAATTCCATCTGTGAAATTATCTCTCTGCTAATATCCAAACTTTGCAATTGCAGCTTTGCAGCGACTGCTTCTTGTGACAAACCGGAGGCTTGTCTATATTTTCTAAGATTGGAACCGATAGAGATATCTTGCTTTAGTTTACGTGCCATATGAGCCTCCCGTAGTTTTAAGAAACTTGTAAGATATAGATTCCACCTGATTATCTCATTAGGTTGTACAATTATTTGGAATCTATGCATTGCAAAAAGGAATACGGGGGGTATTTTATGCGCCAATTTACTATAGAACTTGACGAAATGACCTGCATATGGCTTGAACATATCTCACAGCTCAAAAATGAGCCAATCGAAAACCTAATTGCTAAAGGAGTGAGCAATCATTTTTTGAAATTAGAGGATGAGGCATTTAAATTTTTTGAGTAGGGGAAGTGTGACGCAGGAAATTCTTTGAACTTGCGTTAGTTTGTGGTATGCTGCAAATGGGCTTGAAATAATAATAGCTTTTTGGAGAATATGAAAAAACTCCTGCAGGTTTTGCACCTTTGAATAAAATATAATTTATGAAAATCACAGGATATAAATTCCTGTGATTTTTTACGTATTTTACAAAATTCGACACAGAAAACTCTTTGAATTTGCGTGGGTTTGTGGTATAATGTATGCATATATAGAAACTTTGAGCGAAGAGCAAAGTTTCTACCGAAATTGCATAACAAGGCTCCTTTAGGAGCCGCGTAAAAAGCTTATGTGATGTCTAAACTATGCAGCAAATCTAAGGAGAAAAACATGGATCAAAAATACGAAGCAACGGAAATTCAAATACTCGATGGGTTGGAAGCGGTTAGGAAAAGGCCGGGCATGTATATCGGCTCGACATCTGCCAAAGGCTTGCACCATTTGGTGTATGAGATTGTGGATAACGCGGTTGACGAGGCCTTGGCAGGCTTTTGTACAGAGATAGAGATTGTTGTCCATAAGGATAATTCGATTTCGGTACTCGACAATGGGCGCGGCATTCCTACGGGGATTCATCCGACCAAGGGCATACCTGCGGTTGAGGTTGTGTTTACCATACTGCACGCCGGCGGTAAGTTCGGCGGTGGCGGCTATAAAGTATCGGGCGGTTTGCACGGTGTAGGTGCAGCGGTTGTAAACGCACTCTCTGAGTGGCTTGTGGTCGAAATTCATAGGGAGGGCAAAATCCATCGCCAGCGTTACGAGCGCGGCGATGTTATGGACGAGCTTATTGTTGTCGGCGAGACGGATAAAGTGGGCACTTTTGTCCATTTTAAGCCCGACGCTCAGATTTTTGAAGAAACGGTTTACACTTTTGAAACGCTCAAGCAAAAGTTCCAGGAGACGGCGTTTTTGACGAAAGGGCTCCGGCTTTCTATCCGCGATGATAGAGAAGGCGAAAAACAGGAGTTTACTTTTAAGTATGACGGTGGCATTAAAGAGTTTGTTGAATATATTAATCGTAACAAGACGCCGCTTTTTGACGATGTTTTTTATTGTGAGGCTGAGCGTGACGATGTTTATACTGAGATTGCGCTACAATATTCGGACGAGTACCACGAGAGCGTTTATACTTATGTGAACAACATCAACACCGAGGATGGCGGCACACATTTGACGGGCTTTAGAGGCGCGCTCACGAAGGTCATAAACACCTACGCGAGAGCCAATAACTTGATTAAAGAAAACGAGACGAATCTCTCCGGCGAGGACGTGCGTGAGGGTATTTCGGCTATCGTTTCCATAAAACTCGGCGACCCGCAGTTTGAAGGTCAAACTAAGGCGAAACTTGGTAATTCCGAAGCGAAAACAGTTGTTGAATCGGTTTTGAACGAGTATCTTGAATACTATTTCGAGGAAAATCCGGCGATTGCTAGGATTATAATCGAAAAAGCCATCATGGCGTCGCGCGCGAGGGATGCGGCTAAGAAAGCTCGCGAGCTGGTGAGAAGGAAATCCGCGCTTGACACGGCAAGGCTTCCCGGCAAACTTTCCGACTGCCACGAGTCTGACCCATCCAAATGCGAGATTTATCTCGTCGAGGGTGATTCGGCGGGTGGAACGGTTAAAAACGCGCGTGACTCCAACGTTCAGGCGATTTTGCCGCTGCGAGGTAAAATTCTCAATGTTGAAAAAGCGCGTCTTGACCGAATCTTGGGCAACGAAGAGATAAAAGCAATGATAACCGCGTTTGGGACAGGTATTCATGATGATTTTGACGTGGACAAGCTTAGATATCACAAAATCATTATCATGACGGACGCGGATGTTGACGGCGCGCATATTCGTACGCTGCTGCTTACGTTTATGTATCGTTTTATGCGTCCTTTGATCGAAGGTGGGTTCGTATATATCGCTCAGCCGCCATTGTTTCGCGTGGAAAAGGGTGGCAAGGAGTATTATGTTTACTCGGATAAGGAGCTGTCGGATTTGCTTGACGAAATAGGTAGAGACGGCATGAAGCCGCTGCAAAGATACAAGGGCCTCGGTGAGATGGACGCGGATCAGCTTTGGGATACAACTATTGACCCTGAGCGCAGAGTACTTCTTAAAGTTGACGTAGGCGAGGCGAGAGCGGCAGATGAAGTATTTACGCATCTTATGGGCGACCAGGTTGAGTTTAGACGCAACTTTATTAATGAGAATGCCAAGAAGGTTAAGAATTTAGATGTGTAGGAGTGCGGGTATGTTATTTAGAAAAAGTCAACTTCGCGAAAGATGCAGAAGTTGCTCGCAGTTCCTTCATCATCACGAACATCAGAAGATGGGCCTTTGCATAGATTGTGCTCGCAAACAAGTAGAGGATATAAAAACAAATCGGCGGATAAGAACGATAATTGGTTTATTGTTGGCCTCTGTATTTTTAGTTTTGGTGATGTCTTTAACAGCTAACAATGTTGATAGCATATTAACCATACTGTGGGTGGAGGAGATAGCTTTAATTGCTTTTGTACTTTTTCTTCTGCCGTTTGCAAAGCTGATTAGACTGGGTTCAAATGGCGGTTATATGGATGAAGATGGTTTTAACGAGGCGGGCTTTGTCGCTATTATTGAATTTGCAATCTCAGCGCTAACCGGCCCGTTTTTCTTCATACATGGGATTATAAGAATGAAAAAACTATCAAACTACATAAAAAGCCACAACGATCACGACGATTACGATGATTTAGGAGGCTAATCCATGCTAGACAGCGAACTACCAAGCAACCAACCCTCCGAAAGATGCCTTTATCTACACTGCCGCAAATTCATCCACAATGCTCACAACACCGGCATGTGTGTGGAGTGCGCGAAAGGCGCAATCGTGGGGATAAAAAGGTATTTTAGGATAAGAAGCATGGTTGGTGTTGGGTTTATGGTACTCGTTTTTCTCATAATTCCCGGATTGAACGCTTTGCTTAGCCTTAATGATGTCATTCGCATTCCTATTTCAATCGGTTATTTGTATCAGGGATATATGAGTATTAATATTTGGTCGTTTAGCGCGATAAACGCGCTTGGGATATTTGGGATAGTGCAAGTTATGATTATATGCTACTTTTTGGGCTTTACGAAAAAGGTTAATTTTGAAACAGGGATACAATATAAAGTTGATTATTCGGTAAAAAGTGATGAGATTTTTTATGCAAGCGCGGCTCAGTTACAAAAAGGCCGCTCCGACAGTGCAACAAGAGGCGGATTAGTAGTTGTTGAGCTGGCTATTTCCCTCTTTACAGGGCCATTTTTCTTTGCCCACGGGCTTTATACTTTGAGAAAATTATCAAATTACATAAATTAGGAGACTTACATGAGCGAAGATAACAACATAAACGAAAACATAATACCGATAGACCTTGAAACGGAGATGAAAGAGTCGTTTCTATCGTATGCGATGAGCGTTATTGCCTCGCGTGCGCTGCCGGATGTGAAGGATGGCTTGAAGCCGGTTCATAGGCGTATTTTGTATGCGATGAGCGAGCTTAATCTGGACCCGTCTAAGGGTTATAAAAAATCCGCGCGTATAACGGGCGACACTATGGGTAAGTATCACCCGCATGGTAACTTGGCGATTTATGATGCGATGGTTCGTATGGCGCAGCCGTTTTCTTTGCGCTATCCTTTAGTGGATGGGCATGGCAACTTTGGCTCTATGGACGGAGACGGGGCGGCGGCCGAGCGTTATACAGAGGCAAAGCTTAGCCATCTTGCTATGGAGATGTTGAGGGATATTGATAAAAATACGGTTGACTTCACACCGACTTACGACGAAGAGGGCAAAGAACCTGTTGTAATTCCTGCGCGTTTTCCTAACTTGCTGGTAAACGGTGCATCGGGCATCGCGGTCGGCATGGCGACGAATATTCCGCCGCATAATCTTGCGGAGTCGATTGATGGTGTTATCAAGATTATTGATAATTTTGTTGACAACGCACGCGAGACGGATATTGAAGAGCTTATCCAAATTGTAAAAGGGCCGGATTTTCCAACGGGCGCGTCTATTTTAGGCGTGAGCGGGGTAAAAAGTGCGTATAGAACCGGCCGCGGCAAAGTCGTCGTGCGCGGCGAGACGGAGATAGAGGTTTTATCAAGCGGGCGAGAGAGAATAGTTATTACGAGCCTGCCGTATCAGGTTAATAAAGCTCGCTTGGTTGAAAAGATAGCTGAACTTGTTAAAGAAAAGCGGATTGAAGGAATATCTGATTTAAAAGATATTTCCGGTCGCCACGGCATGAAAATTCATATTGACCTTAAAAAAGACGCGAACGCGAATGTTGCTTTGAACAAGCTATATAAATATACGCAGCTGCAAGATAATTTTAACGTAAATATGCTCGCACTTATTAACAATCAGCCGCGGATATTTGACCTAAAGCAAATTCTTACACATTATTTGGATCACCAGAAGGATGTTGTTACAAGACGTACGCAATTTGACCTGGACAAGGCGGAGAAGCGCGCTCATATTGTTGAGGGGCTTTTGAAGGCCTTGGATATTATTGATGAGATAATAGCGACCATCCGCGCCTCGAAGGACGGTACGGAGGCGCGCGCGAACTTGGTCGAGCAGTTCACATTCAGTGAAGAGCAGGCCGCAGCCATTGTTGAAATGCGCCTCAGAAGCCTTACAGGGCTTGAGCGCGGCAGGCTTCAGGCGGAATATGACAGCTTGCTTGAAACTATCGCATATCTAAAAAGCATTTTGGGCGATGGGAACACACTACTTGGCGTTATCAAGGATGAGCTCTTGGCTGTCAGAAACAAATACGACGACGGGCGACGCACGCAAATAGTGGCAGACCCCGGCGAGATTGATTATGAGGACTTGATAAGCGACGAGATGAGCGTTATTACCATGACGCACCTTGACTATATCAAGCGTCTGCCGCTTTCCACATATAGAAGCCAAAACAGGGGCGGGCGCGGCATAAAAGGGATGCAAACGCGAGATGAAGACGTTGTGCGCGATTTGTTTATCACTAATTCGCACTCGAATTTGTTGTTTTTCACAACACGCGGCAAGGTTTATCGTAACAAGGCGTACGAAATACCTGAGTCCGGCAGAAACTCACGAGGGACAAATATCGTGAACCTATTGAACTTGGACGCGGGCGAGCGAATCGCTGCAGTTATGCCGATTGCGGATTTAAGTGAAGAAGGTCGCTTTATAATAATGGCTACGAAAAAAGGCGTTATCAAAAAAACAGCACTCAAAGATTTCGCGAACATCCAAAAGAACGGAATCCGCGCGCTTACCATTAGGGATGAGGACGAGCTTATCGGTGTTCTCAATTCGGATGGAACGCAAGAAGTGTTCTTAGGTACCAAGGGCGGCATGTCCATCCGCTTCAGCGAAAACGATGTACGTGCAATGGGTCGCGTGGCGGCAGGTGTCCGCGCGATTAAGCTCAAAGGTGACGATGAAGTCATCGGAGCGGTACTTTTAATTGATGGATTCGATATATTATTTGTAAGCGAAAATGGCTTCGGCAAATGTACACACAAGGACGCATTTAAGGTACAAAACCGCGGTGGTTCGGGCTTACGCAATTATAAAATAACCGATAAAACCGGCCCACTTATTGGGCTGACGCCGGTTAATCCAAATGAAGAGTTGATGATTATAAACTCATCAGGCGTTATAATCAGGATTCGCATTGCCGACATTTCCGTCAAGGGCAGGGTCACGCAGGGCGTTAAGCTGATTAATCTTGGAGACGATGAGACGGTTATTTCAATTGCCAAAATTTCCGAAGCGCAGATAGAGGCGGAGGGGATTGATGAGGAAGTGCCTGAAGGTGAGGAAAGTGGAGTGGAAGAGGTTGCGGAGATAGATGAGTAGGATTAAAGGAGCTGTCCGTTAGGGCGGCTCTTTTTTATCGTGCAAGCAAGAAATAAATACAAGCAGATATGTCGCTAAACTTGAAAAACCCCACATAAAGCTTGTTAATTTTCCACCATATGTCGTCGAGCCTTCGCCGCTCGTACCACTGTGGGTACTGCGGCAAAGGCTCTCCTAATCTGACAAAAAATCACCTGCGCTTTCTTTTGTGCTTTTTCAAGCTTAACGACTATACTTGCTAAACATGCCAACGAAGTATCTGCTTATATTATCAGTAATGTTTAGCCCAACGCTTTAATGTCGGGAAAAGTTCGTGCATCGCTTGGCGAGCGGTTTCCGCATCCGGATACACATGTGGCACAATATATTGAATGCGCACATCTATCACTCCTGCCATTGTTGCGTTGGGATACTTAAACTCTCCTGTTACTATATATTTGGTTAGCCTCACGTCAACCAGCCGTGACCTACCCATATCATTGTTTAAGCTGCTAAAATGAGAGAGCAATGGTCTGATGTCACTCTCCAAGGACTTAGCGTCC
>Ga0131853_10016393_pt1 | contig 13521 bp, 5 predicted proteins | sample TergutLab28metaG_FD_92764 | JGI IMG/M metagenome (GOLD analysis project Ga0131853, IMG submission 92764) | Labiotermes labralis P1 segment gut microbial communities from Petit-Saut dam, French Guiana - Lab288 P1 (version 2) (version 2) | ecosystem: Host-associated > Arthropoda: Insects >... | reverse complement strand
TGATTTATTTGTTGTTGTGATTGTTGTGTTGGGTGGAGGTGGGGTGTGGTGAGGGGGGGGGGGGGGGGGGAGGAGGAAGTGAAGGGGGAAATGAGGAATGGAATGTGTAGCCAATACTATTCACAGTACCTTGGAACATGGCACATCCAGCATTACTACTGCTGATGCACACACCTCAGCTGCCAGTATGTGACTGAACTGATGCCCCCGCCGATTTAAATGGACTCGTCCCTTTCGCCTAAAGACAAAATCTGGTTTCTGCACATGTGCCATCACATTTCAAATGCAGTCTAAGAACAGTACATGGGGAAAATCTGCCTATGGAGGTGAATTTCCCCAAAACATAACTCCAATGCCATGTTTAAATTCCATGACCTTAGAAAAATAACACAAAAAGTTACAGCAGTCTCTGGCTGCCTTACAGGAGGGGGGGGGGCAAAAGAAAGATAACATCCACACAACATTTTCACACATTTATAATCTCTTACCGTGTTCAATTTCACACATTCTTCTGGTCCTGTTTGGATTGATTCACAACCTTCTACAACACCTTCATGCTGCGATGTAATGTCATCCACACTTGCTACTCACCCAGATGACCGTACTGTTCTACACAAGTAGTCTGCCAGTGTGTTTATGAAATGAAATACACAGATGCACAATTAACACTGCTACAGCAGAGGTGCCAACTGGTTTCAGTCATACATGCCTCATAAATGTCCAGATGAACCCCAATGGCATGATCATCATAAATGCTCTACCAGTTAAAACGTTACACGGCTCTCTGAACACTGATGGATAGACAGGTCAGAACCTACAGTGCTTTACTACTTTACAAAGCTGAGTTACATGCAGTAAATTACAGCATGAAGTACCTTCGTGGAGAAGTCTTATTTTGGACCCTCTTCATTATGAAAGGTATGGCCACATGAAGCACAGTTCTTCCTGGGAAGAAACAGCCATGTAAAAATCAGACACTTCATATCATATATATCACATATAGCAGTCTTATACAATAATCAACTTAAAGATTCAGGAACTAATTCATCAGAATGCCATGTGATCCTATTTCGGAAGATGTAATTGATGAAATGGAATGACCAGAATTCAGTCTTTCAACACACGATTTTGATTTGAGAATCTAAGAGATGTACAATTCAACCAACCATGCCAATAGGCACCAATGCCCTTTTCTCCATGTTGGACCATAAGTCTCACAATTCACTTTCATTATACTAAAAGACTGCATGCTATTATAAGACTTGGAAAGGAACTAGGCACCACTACTCCCGTGAAAAATAGTTTTCAGTCACAGCCAACCCAATGTCTGGAACTGTGTAGTTGGTTTGATGAAATAAGGTTGCTCCAGTGTACAGTGTTCTCACTTTTATAGCTCTAAATGGTTAAGAAATGGTCAAGCAGGTAACACACCTACTTTGTACTGTGAAAGCTATGTGTCAAAACCTTTGTAGACTGACGATCAAGACAAATGTTTCTATTTCTTCCGCAGTGCCCCATTGCAAATACCAAGACAGTACCTCAAATCAGGCCTTAAGCATACTTCACTGCCAAAAAAAGATGACAAAGGCAATGTACATACAGACATAACATTGATGTGCATTTGCCTAACAACTCTTGGTGTGCAAAAGCAAGAGTTATTAAATATTCGAGTTTATGTCTGTAGTCTTAGTTGCCCAATATATTATGTGTGGCCTGTCTGGCTCAACCATATTTTTCCACATTACCTCATTAATGGCACGATTTTTGGAAAAAAGTTATTGAACATAAAATGTATTTCAATTTTCTCAACAAGTTTTTCCGACACATTTCTCATTCTAAGAATTCAGCATGGTATTATCATGCATGAACTAACGTCTTCATGCAAAGCACCCATCATACTTGTCTGATTTTACATATTTTCTCGACACATTTTTTAAAAATACTCAAATATCAAATTTCATGAAAATCTCTCATGCAGATGGACAAACATGACACAGCCAATAAGTGTTTTTTGAAATGGTGCAAACCTGCTTAAAAATGCCTATGACCTTTCTACACCTCAAACTATTACTCTGGAATCCCTTCTTAAGTTCTCCCATATATCAGGAAATTTTCAGCAGGCATTATTGAACTGTACGCAAACATTCCCTTTTCTGAATTTTAGGAGAAAGAAGTTCCATTCCAAGTTAGCAAATAAACACCTGCACCAATGGACTGCCACAAACTTCAAGTCAAATACAATCAGACTTCCAGAAGAAGTACTCACAAAAATGTTAAAAATAGTGCTCAGTTTGAACTTTATGTCCCAACCATGTGGAAACATAACATATTTTTGTATACTCCTTATTTAATATAATTCAATGACTCTTCTGGATTCTACTGACATACAGTGCTCCCGAAATACAAAAAATCTACTGCTGTACACAGAAATTATGGACATCATTTTGAAAACGGATTCTTCCCTACTTAATTTTTCAGGTACAATCAATTTTATTTTGAAATGTGACCGATAAAAAATAAATAGTAAGGGCAAAAGTTTTTATTTGAAAGTTGCCAACTCCCTTACAAATTAGTTTTGACATCACAACAAAATGTTCTTCAAGTACACTCTTTATGCTTCCTCACAGTATACTGTGAATCTCATTACAAAGAGTTGTACATGCTTCAAAATTCAAGTGTGACTTCTGCATTTTGTTCATTAATTTGCAACATTCAGGGGAAGAGGCCAAAAAGAAACAATGTATGTTGCTCCATTTGTATGTTTATTCGCTGCAATATTATTTTACACTCATTTTGAATTTATACAAGAAAAACTTCACAAACTTTTATTACAAGAATTACAACCCAAATACAGCACAACCTCCATAATGGGAACTTCAGGGATATTTGATTGTTTTGACTTTACATTACATAAGTGTTGTTTTTGGTTCCCACAACACATGACATACCTCAATGGCACCAAGGTTCCCTTGTTACAAACGTCTAACACTTTACCATGTGTGGTTTACAAACACATACACTTCATCTGAAACAATGCTGAATCCACAGCGGGCAATTCCATTCCTGTTAATGAAATCCACCCCTTTCTTGTTTGAAGGTAACTGTTAACTTTAAATAGGTCATTATCTACTACACAGTGTACCTCTAAACTATTTCCCAAGCACACAAAAATACAAATCCTGCTTGCTTAACCCTGCTCTGGTACCATGGGGTCTATGTGACCCCAGTCCTCTTTGACTCACTTTTTTTTTTAAACTGTCACGAATACTGACATCGCCTTTTACGTATTTTTTCGTAAGGCCTTCCTAACAATGTCACACACATTCGCTAGGTTTTGTGTCTTTCCATTTATTTTTTATTTATGTTTATTTCCGCATGGGGACAAATGGACCCCATAGTACCTTCCATGTAATATAGATAATTGTCTGCAAAATGCAGAAAACGCAGTATGTGTAAAAATCTGTCACGTCTCATGTTCTCGCCATAAAAATAGTCTACCATTTAGAGTTATAAAGAAAGCTAGAACGTATTAGTCAGCTGGGAAAAAATTTCGCAGTTGCTCTGCGTAAGACATACAGATCATGGTATTGTGAGGGGTTTAGGGGGTAAAGGGGGATCATTCTAGGTACACAGAGGAGAACACTGACCTTCAAGGGTCTTGCAGCATAAGAAACCTATGCAGTGACATCGTATAGGAGTGAACAAAATTCCTCCCACCATCGACTCACTGTTTGCGACGTCTTTACAAGTCGTTCGGTCTCATTGCACGACGTGTTTAGAAAGCGTTCGGTGGCAAAGGGATCATGGCAAGATGACAGGGATTGTCGTGTAACGACGTTCTGGCGTGTTTAGATGTGTTAAGTAACGTTGATAGTGAACATGAGGTCGATAATGAAGATAGTTTGAGCTGGGATGAAAGCGACCCCGAGTACAAAGAAGTGTCAGATTCCTACAGTGAAATAAGAGCAAGTGAATCAGATTCGGAAGAGAAGCAAGATCTTGACAGTTGTGAAATTCTGGGAAAGATGGATATGTGTAGTCGCAGAAGCCAAAAGCTGTCAGAAGAACATCAATACGCAATATTTTCAAAGAGAAACCAGGACCGAAAGGGAATGGATGTCAAGCAGACACACCCTTGAAATCATTTAAGTTATTTTTCGATGACGCCGTGATAACAGAGATTGTGACATGGACTAACCAGAAGATTGAGAATGTGAAAACCACTTACACAAGCAAACCTGGATTTCTGTACAATACAAGCGTGACAGAAATTCGCGCACTAATAGGCATCCTTCTGTTCCTGGGCGCCACAAAGAGCTCCAAAGAAAGTACTGCAAGCATTTGGGCAAAAGATGGTACTGGCAAGCCAATTTGCATAGCAGCGATGAGTCAGAAGTGTTTTTTGTTTCTTGTGTACTCCTTACGCTTTGATGATTCAAGCACAAGGGCCCAGCAAAGAGCCGATGACAAGTTGGCACGTATTCGCAACATATACGACAAATTTGTCATAACTTGTGAAGCAAACTACACTCCAGGAATTGGTTGCACAGTTGATGAATCTCTCCATGAATTCAGAGGAATGTGTAGTTTCAAGCAATACATACCAAATAAACTGAGTAAATACAGCACCAAGGTATATGTTCTGGCTGATAGCAAACCCTTCTACTTGGTTTATTCCAAAATTTACATGGGAGCTGGCACTCATGCGCCAGGATTGCCAGTCCCAACCCAAGCTGTTCTGAATTTGGTTCCATTAGTTTCGGGAACAAACAGAAACATTACCACTGACAATTATTACACCTCAATTCCTCTGGCCATGGAGCTGAAATCCCGAAAGCTCACTTTGGTTGGTATGATGAATAAGAACAAAGCGTGCATTCCACCCAGCTTTTTGGAGAAAGCAGATGAAGGAACAGTGCAATACACATTTGACCATGCAAACAATTGCACTCTGTTGTCTGTTGCTCCAAAGAAAAACAAGAAGGTCATCTTCCTGTCCACTATGCATTCCGAAAAAAAGAGAGAAGAGGATACTGGAAAAGAAGAAATAAACGTATTTTACAACCAGGAAAAAGTTGGTGTGGGCAGTCATGATCAAATGTGCAGCTTGTACACCACGGCAAGAAAAACAAACTGCTGGCCAATGAGGCTCTTTTATGGAATAATTTACAGCGGTGCCTCGAACGCATTTGTTAGTTTTAGTGAAAATGTGCCCAACTTTGGAGAACATAAGAAAGAGAAGCGACAAAAATTCTTAGGAACTGGTCCTTGCTTTGATCATTCCACATGCACATCAGAGATTCGAAGTGCAGCAAACACCGCAAGATGTGAAACAGGTCATTCGCAGTTGCGGCATTTTACCGGCACCCTCACCAGCTCCAAGCACCACCCAGCGTCATTCAGCACAGCGCAATAGATGCTACATTTATCCCAGATCAAAGGACAAGAAAACCAAATTCATCTGTAATGAGTGCAATAACTTTGTGTGTGAAGAGCACTGCAAATGGTTGTGCAACCAATGCCAGGAGTAAAAGTTAGACTTACAGATAATGATACTACATGTAAAATAATCAGAAAATCACACATGAAGTGTTGTGGAATATTGTATGCATTTTGTAATACATTTTCTGTATATTTCTCTATCTGCTTGTACATATTCGAAAGTTCCTAAGACAAAGTTGTGCCTATTTGTCGATATTTGAGCACAAACCTGTGTTGTGAAATATTATTTGGGGGAAAAAAACATTGTAACAAACCGTATTTATATTCTGTTTTTTTACAATGGGGTCATATTGACCCCATGACACTGTTAATGTAACTTTTTTCATGGTACCAGAGCAGGGTTAAGGAAGCCAGCCCAGACATTCTTCCATTTTACCACTGCCAGTACATTAGAAGAGTGTCCATGCAAGTCTTACAAGTCATGCACAGTAGATACATCCTGCATGAGCAATTCATTCTGTTGAACAAAGTGTTCTACATGCAATACTTGGGGAAAATGTCACCCAATAATCTGCAAAAATACTGCACGTCAACAGGGCCATGTTACAAGACAAGGTACAAGAGACTGCCAGACTTGAAGTCAAAGTCTGGTGTGAACCAAGTGCAAACAAGATCATAAGGGTTATGTTTTTGAAAGAAATTTCCACTAGTATATGTAGGTAATTCTATCACCACTCTTAATAGAATTAGGAGAAAGTGAAAAAAAAACTTGCAGCTACTTGATGCAGGAGAGAGCCACAGTCCATACAGCAAACTTCCCAAAAACTGCCCTTGAAGAGTTACTGCAGATTGTAGACCCCTAGATCTCCAGATTTGAATCCGTGAGACTATTATTTGTGTGGGACAATGAAAGACAGAGTTTATGTGAATAATCTATATTTGTTACAAGAGCTAAAAGACAACATTCATACAAAAACAGTCAATATTCCAACATAAAGAGCTCCACTGAGTGTCAAGAAATATTTTCTACAGATGTGAGGCCAACTCAGAAATTGGAGGTTGGCATCTTTGAGACTCTCCCATGAAATATGGTCAAGTTAAAATGCAGTGGGAAAAGGAACTCTGAACATTCCAGGTGATTGTTGGCTTCCTACGTGGGCAGTTGCCAGCAACAGGTTCCATGCTCAGGGAAATGGTTTGTGGTACACAGTGCATTTTGCTTCATTATTCACAAGATAATGTTTGTACTCAATCCTAAATGTTACCAGCACCTAAATAACAGGCGCACATCCTTCTGACAACATTTATGTGCCTCATACTGTGTTTATTGTTAACACATTCAGTATGACATCCACCTCCCAATGAAAAGAATGATCAGTAAGTAGTACTAATATGTACAGACTTAATACCATACTTCATTCTTTGTTTATTTAACGATATTTTCTCAGCTACAATGAGTAGGTACTGCTAAACGGCAGGATGATTTGTACAGGATGAATCAGAAAGATTGTGGAAGGACATGTTCATGGCCTACTTTAAAGTGTTATTCCAGCATTTGCCTAGAGGAGCTGAAAAAAGGCCATATCTCCAGGTTCAGCTTTGAATTCTAGCCCCCTTGAATATAAAGCAGAAATGCTAACCATTGGATTATGACACTCTGCTTCTTGGCATGTTCAGTATCAATTTTAAAAACAGGTGACAACTCAGTGATATATTTTATTTAATATTTGTGCAAAGTAAACACTACTTACATATGACCTTATGACAGTAAGTTCTCACTAGCTACACCATTTTTACTCGTTGGCATGAATCATTCAACGTGCCAATTCTCGTTTTTAGGAAGTTTGATATGCAAATTCCAAACACTTTCTCAAAGGAGGTTTGGAGTGTCTATATCACTACGGCCCTGTAATTACATGGAGGGCAATACACAAAGGTACTGCAAACATGCCAGTGTCTTTGTTTAGGCAGTCTTATATACTACAAGACACTTCACAGTATCAACAGGTTTGGAAAACATTATACAACTTTTGCAAAATTAAGCAGTTACAATGATAAAACAATCTCACTGAGGAAACATTGGGCAAGGTTGCAACAAATGTCACCAGTGTCAACATTAAAACTAGTTCAATTGCTGAAACTGTAGGAAGAGCAAAACAATAATTTCCTAACCTTAATTACCATGATGCAAATTATAGTCAAAATGCATCCTTCACTGTCATGGTATTCAGGATTGGCTCAAAGTTACTGCAATTTCCTCCCTCCAACAATCAACCTCATCTCCTAACTGTACACACAAGTTTCTGAACTGCAATAACTGAGTTTATCGGTTTTGCAAAGTCACTGCCAAAGTACATTATGCCTGTATCCTAAGATTTTTAATTACAAATTGTGCCACCTTCCGTGACTGCCTAGTTTGTAAGTGGGTTAAACCAGCCCAGTGTGTGCTAGACATCTTAAAAGTCTTCTGAATCCACAACATGATACTAAGAGTTCATACATTTGTAAAAAAGTTTAATACATAACTGTATCTGTAATGCACCAGACAGAGCCATTTGCAATAGGATTTTCCTTCAGTGTGTTCACATTATGACATTCAAAGATGTATGAAATATAATTTGGCAGACATATACCAATGTTACAGAGGCACCTGCTGCTTCCGCATTCTGCGTAAAAGACAATATTGGAAGCCATCTAACACATCACATAACGTCGTTTACCAGAAGACTGTGAAATACCCACCACCAATCAAAAATTCAAATACTTTTACATATTCCATCTGCAAACACTAACTTTTTAGTTGCCTGGATGCTTGAAAATTTTTCTAACCCTGCACTACTGGAATGAAAATATAAATTTAAAATCATAAACAATGGTAGCCACCAACAGTCACCTTTCCAGCAAAATACCGTAAGATTTGTAATGCAGAGAAGCAATGGTGTACTTTTGTAATGATCAGATCTCACGCAACAAATCTGGTTCATGAGATGTATAAAAATATATCTACTGAACAAGCACTCCTTTATTATGGTGATTAATGGCACGAAAGTGTCAAGAGAAGCAATATTTTGGCCACAATGTATATTTTTAAACTGGTACTTTCAGTAGAATAGATCAGACAAGTCAAAAGATAAAGACTGCTATTCGGAAAGACGTGCACATCTGATTCATTTGTCATGACAGATCCAAAAATTATATTAAATTATTAATTAGAATACTAACTCCTCACCCCAAATTTACCCACTGCCTGTTCCAGAATGACAGTTGCCTGACATAAGGTACCCACCTGAGACAAGTACTTGGGATGCCAATACTACAGAAAAGTAACAGAAATGGGCTTCAAGTATAGTGAGACTAATATCCTAGTTGAAAATGAAACCCAAAGTAAAATTGCAGTAGGTTAAATCAGTACCACACTGCATTATATGTGTGTAACGTTGCTGCTTTGGGTTCAGCTGCAGTCAAACCTGAAACCTGATATTACATATCAGTCACAAGCAAAAGAATTCTAAGGTCAAGAAACACTGTATTATTAAATCTGCTAATAAATAACAAAAATCAACACATCAGTCTTTCACATTCTGGCACACAAATGGAAGCAACAAATACCAGTGACCAGAAAATACAATTTCTTTGACTTAAATCATTTGAAAAAATCAGTTGTGTTACTTATACCTGGAATAAGCATAAACATTCACATTTCATGAAAACATAGTTCAGAAAGGGTGTCCCTTATAATCAATAGCAACTGCCATTATTTATTCCAGTTCTAATCCATGAAGATAGTGGTTTCAAGCAAAATGATATAAAACAAAACCACTAATGAATTTTAATTTGATGTGGATAAACTATCTATACTACAAATGATCTTTTTTACTTAGACTTTTCTGTCTTTCCTTTTACCCTATCCCTCACTTTCTCCTTAGCTGCTGTTCCTGCCAATTGTGGAATAAACACCGAATGACCAGTTTTTTTCAGATGATCAAACAATTTATTCTTAGATGGAAACTCAGAACAACAAGTAACACAGCAATGATTTAAGTCTCGGACATTATCAGTACTACAATTTCCATCTTTCTTCCCCTTCTTTTTCACCCTTTTATGTCTTAATTCAACATTATCAATCTTCCCATCTACCTCCACCATATCTGCAGCACCATCCCTATTATTAACTTGGCCTTCCTTTGATATATCTACTTTTGGTTTTCTTATATCCTTAGCTTTCTTTCCCTTAACTTTCCCCGTGCAAACGTCAAAATCTTCATTTGCCTTCCCTGTTGCAATACCAATAGAATTACTATTGGCCTCATTTTCTTCTGAGTCTTCATTACATGGTGCATTCTGCGACACCTTCATCATCATCTGTTGTTGCTTTTTACGCTGTTTCTTAGACCACCCTGAAGACATTTGAAATTCACTGTCTGAAGCACTGTCATCAGTGGCATTACAAACATTCACAATACTGTTTCTATTTTGCTTCTTGTTTTTCTTTTTTGTTAGTCTCTCTTTAGCTTTCGATTCTTCTAATTCATCTTGTAAACTTACATCTGAATCTGATGAAAGTCCACTTAAATGGGTAATTTCCAAATGATCACAAAATGGTGCTTCTTCCTTCTGTTTATTTCCAGACACAGCTAGCTCCTCTTCTTCATCTAATACTGATGCCTTCAAAGCTTCAACATTTTCTTTATGTTTTTTAGAGTTCTCATGATTTGAAAATGCTTTCTCAGTTTTGAAGACTTTGTTACATGCAACACAGTACAAGTTCAAAGGTGTTTCAAGTATTTCTTCTTTGTCACTTCCAGACTCTCCACATGAAGACACATCACTATCCCCAAATTCTGCAGCAAGACTTGCTTCAATTACTTTAAGTTCCTTTTCAATATTTGAAAACTTTGTCCAATCTGATTCCTTATAATTCTTCATCGCTTCTTGCCGTTCCTTTATGTGTTGCTTCCTTTTTTCTTCCATCTTCTTTGCATTTTTTGCTGCACGTTCTTCTAATAACTTTGCATGTGCCTGGACTCGTTTATCCCTTTTGCGAACAAACGCCACTAAGTTTCGAACTTCCTCATTCCGCTGTTTACGCGCTTTATCACGAACTTTCTTGTTCTCCTTCTCCACTGAACGCACTATGCGCCTGTTTGGAGCATCTCTGATATTATAGGGATCTAACCAAGCGTATGATTTCTTTGTAGAATAACTCTGCCAGTACGCATAGAATGGATGTACTACATCTTCATATGAACTCTTCGAGTTACCAAAACTTGGTATTTCGAAATCGCTACCCTCATCCGCCACATATTCTGCATCTTCTGCTGCCAGTTTGTTGAACACCTCATTATACACCGCATAAAACCCTTTCTCATCATCACCATAACCTTGAAAGCACGAGGTAGTGAAGTACTGAAATACGTCAAGACTGTCATCCTTATAATCACTTCCAGCTCCTTTGAGGATGGATTCTCTGTGAGAATCATACCACGACCGTTCATGAGGGTCACTCAAGACGTCGTACGCTTGCTGAACAAGTTGAAACTGTTCCTTCGCTTCTGCTACATTGTCAGGATTTTTATCTGGATGCCATTTCAAAGCTAGTTTCCTGTAATTTTTTTTCAATTCTTCGTCACTTACATCTTTCTTAACTCCTAGAATTTCGTAGTAACACTTCATTGCAATACCATGACATCGACAATAGGTGAAATGTCCACACAATATACGCAATACTGATCACACAACGTGGTTAGCCGTCAAAGGCAACGAAGTATTCACTGTACAGAGAAATAATTTCACACTATGCACGTATTACCATTACCTTTCACAGTCGTACTTGGCACCGTGCCGTAAGTTAATAATAAACGCGTTAAATATATCAACATTAGACAACATGTCAAACTAGCATCACACTCGAACCGCATCTGCTCATTTCATGACCTTCCATTTTGTAATACGTTAATCATGCAATTCGTTGCAAGAGCTGCTTCCTTTCCTAATTCTTGGTGTTAAAGAATAGTCATACTCATTTTGACATATGTGATTATTACTTATAACTTTATTTCTCACTTCCTTAATAATAGGGAGAGCCAATGACATCAACAAAAATGAAACTAATATTGGACTCGCTCATTTAAAAAAAATTGCAGAAGACAGAACTAATACAAACATCATGGTTGTGTCGGCCCCTCATAGACATGATCTACTTGATTCATCGTGTGTGAATAAAGAAATAGTGGTACTTAATAGAAAGTTGCAAAAGGTAGTGAAATCTGTAGGTAATATGCAAATGGTACAGTCAAATTTAAATAGAGACGACTTTACGCGCCACGGGATGCACCTTAATCTCTATGGTAAGGGAAAAGTGGCCAAACTAATTGGAGAAAGCATTATACAACTGACAGCAAACAAAAAACAAACCCCTTTCATCTCGAAATGGCGAGAAGACCTAACAAACCATCAACAGAAAGAAGCGCAGAACCAACAGGCAAACGATGTCAACAGGGGAACCAAACCCGAGACAGCTTTATCGCCAGTGAGTCATGAAGAGACCCAGGCCCAAGCCAGGAAACGTCAACTCACCACCACTACTGATCAAATCAACATACCCCCCAGAACATCGAACCGGATAAATAAAACTCCAGCTACAATGAATGAAGATTTTTTATGGTTAACTCGTCCTCAAACCCGAGTTCACCAACAACCAATACAGTAGTTAACAAGGTTATTAACACTCCAACAACCTCCAAACCCACTCACATACGTGCTAAAGAAATAACACCAAGCAATGCTAAGTTTGATACAAGGGATGATTTAAATTATCGATTCTCCATCTACCATCAAAACATAAGGAGTTTAGGGGGGAAAATAAACGAACTTTTACTGTCATTACAAGCTGAAGCTCCACATTTGATTTGTCTTACCGAACATCACTTAAAAGAATATGACATAGCCAACACCCATATCCCAAAATATAAATTGGATGCCAATTATTGTAGACATAACCTAAAACAGGGAGGTGTTTGTATTTTTGTTTGTGAATCTATAAAATTCTCTAATGTTAATCTACTCAAGCATAACAAGGAGCAAGACATAGAAATAGTTGCTGTCCAACTAAAAATTCAAAAGAGCAAGCTCACTGTTATTTGTGTCTATAGAGCACCATGTGGTAATTTCAAATTATTCCTGAACAATTTAGAAACTATACTGAATTCATTATATAGTCGTAACACTGAATTAATCATATGTGGTGATATTAACATTAACTATCTCGAATCCAGCAATAGAAAGGATCAACTTGATAGTCTATTAAGTACTTATAATTTAACTAATATAATTTCTTTTTCTACAAGAATTACTAATAACTCAGCAACTATAATTGACAGCATATTTATAGATAATAGAAGGAGCTGTACTATTCAATCATGCCCAAATGGACTTTCAGACCATGATGGGCAAAGCCTGTTTTTACCCACAATATTAATTCCTAAAAAAAGTATAAAACTTACACGATAAAGCTTGACAACAACCCTATAACCAAATTCCAAACCCAGCTAAGTTATGAGCAATGGGATAATGTATTTGGGAATGAAAATACAAATGAAATATTCAATAATTTTCTGAATACATACCTGAGGTGCTACTATTCCAGTTTTGATAAAAAAAAACATTCAAAAACTCACATGATAATAATTATTGGATAACCACTGGGATAAAGACATCTTGTAGAAGAAAAAGAGAACTTTTCCATCTATGTAGACTGACTAAGGACGTGAACTTAAAAATTTACTATAAAAAATACTGCAAGATTCTTTCTAACGTAATTCTTTCACCCAAAAAATTTCACTACAATAGACTTATTCTTAACTGTAATAATAAAATGGCAACCACTTGAAAAATAATAAACCTTGAAAAAGGGAAACTTAGTCCCAGTTCGAATACTGTATCATTGAGGATAGGTGTCAAAGAGATAATCAATCAAAGTAAAATTGCTAATATGTTCAATAACTACTTTTTATCCATAGCAGAAACACTTAACTCTGTCAACAATAAAAGCACCAATACCAAGGTACCCAACCCAATTAG
>Ga0131853_10016390_pt1 | contig 13523 bp, 11 predicted proteins | sample TergutLab28metaG_FD_92764 | JGI IMG/M metagenome (GOLD analysis project Ga0131853, IMG submission 92764) | Labiotermes labralis P1 segment gut microbial communities from Petit-Saut dam, French Guiana - Lab288 P1 (version 2) (version 2) | ecosystem: Host-associated > Arthropoda: Insects >... | reverse complement strand
CTGTGGGGACCCGTTGCGCTGACCACGTGACACCCCTCTATCCGCAAAAGTTGGCACTAACTTCGTCGACTGGCGGCGGCCGCTCTGTCGGTATAGTTCGCGTGCGGACTAAGGCCACGGAGTAAAAAAAAAAAATCAATAAGTGTGTAACAGCTGTCAAATTTTCAAACTTCTCTGGCCGTTATCTCCGTAACCGTTCAGCTTTGGACATAGGTGTTTTGGGTTATATCGGTATACTTTAACATAAGGAACACCCTCCCGAAGTCTGGTACATTCCTCCTGGGACACCCTGCGCATCTGTTGGTGTGTGTAATTAAACAACGGGGTTATCTCACGTGACGACATAAAAGTAACTGTGTTGTGACGAATCTAAACGTTCCAACTCTAAAATGTGTTTGTCTGGGCTCGAACTTGATTACGATAAGCTATTTTTCTTATCAGTTCTAAATTAATCTTTATTAATGAGACAAATCCCTTGAATAGAACACCGTACTATGAGACAAAAGATTTCTGACCTCTGAAAGATTAAGCAGTCCCGTTACAGGCCTGTAGTGGCTCAGAAGGTTACAGGAAGTTAAGGTTCCCAGGTTTTATGACAACGGAACTGGTTGGTGGTAAGGTTGTCAGCCTTACGCACCGGCCGCCTTTACCCCCAGGGAATGCACCTGGTACCCATTTCTGTTAGAGGCTGAGTCGACCCCAGGGCCATAGTGCGATCGGAAGGATTTTATGTCAACGAAAAATTCCAATGACACCATCACCTTAACGACTGTGCCCCCGCGGTCCCTTTCTGAACAGTAGGAACTTAAAAGATGTTAATGTTTTTGAAAGCGAAACATGAAGGAAAAATGAATACACCCCCATTGTTAAAGACCTAAATGGAAGGAAGGAGTCCCTTGATTTTCGGAGCTTGTAGTTGTTCTGGGAAATAAAGTACACACACCAGAAATTTACATTGTATTTTGTGTGGGGAGGGGGTTAATTTTGTGAGACAAAATGACATATTATTTGCATAGGTTCCGTGAAAGCAGAGGTTTTTTTTCCCCGTTGAAAGGAGGGAATGGGCGGCATTCCGTGGATGGATGAAACTTGGGGGGATATTAGGGGAGGAGGGAAGAATGAAAAGAATAGGGCAATAGCGTATACAGGATATCAGGGTCAATATATATCTGACCATCCCGAACTGCCGCTGGAAGGGGTGACAGAGGGAGAGCAGCTGTAATTTTGTGTAATTTGTTTACTTGCTTAAAACATTTGGGTTGTGATATCATATGTCATAATGCTTCGTGTCCAGAATACACCGCACAACGGATTTGATTGGAATTTTGTACCTGTGACCGGGTGATTCATGACCAAATGCCTCAACTTAAAAAAAAATCTTAATCCCGGGTTCTTTCCCAGTCATAACTCAAAAGTTGACAAATGTATGTTGGCTGTGCAGGTGTAAGAGTCCTCAGAGTTTACAAATGTATATTGGCTGTGCAGGTGTAAGAGTTCTCAGAGTTTACAAATGGATATTGGTTGTGCTGGTGTAAGAGTCCTCAGAGTTTACAAATGTATTTTGGCTGTGCAGGTGTAAGATTCCTCAGATTTTACAAATGTATATTGGCTGTGAAGGTGCAAGAGTCCTCAAAGTTCACAAATGTATATTGGCTGTGCAGGTGTAAGAGTCCTCAGAGTTTACAAATGTATATTGGCTGTGCAGGTGTAAGAGTCCTCAGTTTCCAAATGGATATTGGCTGTGCAGGTGTAAGAGTCCTCAGTTTACAAATGTATATTGGCTGTGCATGTGTAAGAGTCCTCAGTGTACAAATGGATATTGGCTGTGCATGTGTAAGAGTCCTCGCAATCCACAGCAACACTGTTGATCCAGCCCCCTTCTTGTAGGTGGTGAGGAAATTTGGAGGGAAATAACTGATGCCTCTACCCCTTTAACCTTATAAGGGGTAACACGTGAGCACTGAGATGTTGTCTCTGTAATAAAGTTACATGTCAGTGACGCTGTTGTTTATTAGGTGGTAAGAAACTTTCGCAGAAACATGGCTCGAAGCGACTGTCGATAGCTGATGGTAACAACGGAACACAAAAGCAGTTGAGACGTTGGGTGGAAACGGTTTGTGACTTCGTGACGTTTAAGTTCCTCTACCCGAATTTGACAGTTATTGTACGATCATGATGGAAGTAGAATAATATGTTCGTGGAATTGTAATTCCTTTAGCAGGTGTTGTTCTAACATGTAATTTCCAGAACTCTGATATACAAAACATACACGGAATATTGCACCTAATTAGAGACCTGCTTTCGATTTGTGCAAAATTTCCTTTATGGGGGAGTGCCAATATGGCCGGGATTGGGGAAGTAGAGGCGATTGATGGGGAAAGCTGTGAAGGAAAGTGCGTTATCGTGATCGGAGCCGGGTTTGCGTCCAGATGTGGCGGGTTCTTTCTTAGCTGTTGGCTTTGCCTTCTCCACGTTCACACTGTGGGGTAGTTTGTAGTTCGGTTTTTACGACAATGACTTATGTTAACTTTTTAAAGCCCGGGTGGTAGTGTGGTTGCCACCAGGTTTAGTAACAAGAACACTGAATTTTGCCCACACGGTGTATCTACATGTCCCGTGCGATGCTCAAATGTAAACAGCGATTGTTGACAGATTGGTCTATCTAACGGAATCACATGGTGTTTTCTGGAAGGTAGAGGCCAGTTGAAATGTGGTGGCACACGCGCAGAAACCAGATTTCGTCTTTCGGCGAAACGGACGAGTCCATTTTAATCGGCGTGGGCATCAGTTCAGTCGATTGCTGGCAGCCGAGGTGTGCGTATCAGCAGTAATAATGCTGGATACACCATGTTCCGAGGTAGTATGAAGGGTACTGGATACCCACTCCATTCCCCTGTTTCCCCTTCACTTCCGCTCCCGTGCGTCACCGTGTGCTATCACATTTCAACTGGAGTCTACGAACTGAATATTTGCCATTGTAGCTCTATTATAGCATTACTAATGTTTAAGTAAATTACGTTTGAGGGATGGTAACTCAAGTTTCGACATCGCTTATACCACCGCCATCTGAGTGTATTTTCATTCAATCAGTAGTCTGTCTTACGACAGTTCCGCAGCCTTTTCCAAGCCGAATTCACCACGGAGTGCGATATAGTGCTTCCTCCCTTCAAATTTTAGTATCTCCTTTTTTCATTACAATTATCCGATAGCTGCTTACGACTTCTTCTTCTTCTTATCGTCCGTTCTTTCTTCCCTCCCATAACGTGTGCTAGAAGGCATTTCCTACGCAAGGTGCGACCAGTGCAGCAAGTCTTCCTTCCTTTTTATCGTACGCAGTATATCGCTCGTTTGCGACAAGAGTGTCACATCTCAAAGTTTGGCATTTTCGTGTTATTGGTATAGAAAGAAACGTTTGCAGATGCACTTTTAATAGGTATAGTGTCATAACGCAGTTTGCAAAACCCGCCGCTGGATGGCAGTTGTGTCGTGGTTGCACTCATAGAGAATTATAGCATTTCAAACCCTTTAAACGTTTCTCCTGAAAAATAACGAATTTTTAGTTTTGACACTGTTGTCGCAAATGAGCGATTTATCGTACTGGGCTGTGTGTTATCGCTATTCGCGATTTATCTTGAAGCGCTCTTAGTAGCTTAGATTACGTAGCGTCCAAATGTAGACCGACAAATGATAATCCAATAGGCGTAGAAAAAATGGTTGTGGTATAAAAAAATAAATTACATATATACTTCGTCCGACACAACTGTATGTGTGTATTTTATTATTATTATTCTATTATTGGCTACTAGTTTCGGTCTCAAAAAGATCATCCCCAGACCAATATTAACAAAAAACATAAAATGCTGGTGCATATAGTAGAAAAACGTTAATTTTAGGGGATCCCATTTTACAATCATTACCACCCTTTGGATTTTGATGTTTTGCTGACCGTGCATCTCAGTATAATCTTAGTAATTGACCAACTTAATGCACAAAATCTTGTTTTATAATAAGTTTATTATATTCCTCTACATGTTTCGAGCACTGTTTGCTTATCATCAGGCGGTCAAAATTGTATTATACAGTATCTGCTATCATCACAACTTCCGGTGCACAGTTTGAGAGAGGACTGTCTCAACCAGCGCACCGGACAGCCACCTACAGACGTGACGATACCAGATGTTGTATAATACAGTTTTCACCTCCTAATGATGAGCACAGTAGTGCTCAAAACATGAACAGGAACATAATAAACTTACTGTAAAACAAGAATTTGTGCATTAAGTTGGTCAGTTACTAAGATCAGCCTTTGGATGTGCTATCTGTAGTAAGTTGTGTTGAGATTTTGTATTGCGAGTACTATGTATGTATTTCCAAAACTTTACTTGATTGACATCCTTAAAATCTAAAATTATTAATAATTTCAAAATATTCCGTATGATATGTTCTGAAGGTTGAAAGTACATTATATATATATATATATATATATATATATATATATATATATATATGTGTGTGTGTGTGTGTGCGTGTGTGTGTGTGTGTGCGTGTATAAAAAACATGTACAGTCACATTGATAAATCAGTAAAATTAGTGTTTGGTTCTTGACTTTTATCTTCAGCTGCTATCCACTTAGTTGGTATTTTTATGGTTGTGGTGTGATAGAGGTACTGACCTGACTCGTACCTGGATCTATTCTGAATGAAGGCATCACGATGTGCTTGTAATTCAATTAACGTTACACAATATACGTCAGCACAATCTTTTTTATTCTTAAGCAAGGCTACATATTTCGACTAAAAGTGAGTCATCTTCAGGCCCTTACAACATTTTCGTTACCAGATGCTTTGCCCAATTTGGGATCACATAGTGTTTACAATTGTGGAATACATCTAGTTAAAACTTTCTAAAAAGGTTTTGATTTTGTTTATAAAGTGTGTTATTTACAGAATTGTGTCTATAAACATTATTTAAAATTTCTACCTTAACAGTGCGTTGATGACCACCGGATATTCAACTGTTAGTTCCGTTGTCATATTATGGCTGATAAACGTACCTCAACATCAGACATAATACGACAACGGAATATCCGGTGATCATCAACGCACCGTTAAGGAAGAATTTTTGTATATTTTAATGTTTAGACACAATTTGTAAATAACACACTTTATAAACAAAATCAGAATCTTTTTAGAAAGTTTTAACTAGATGTATTCCACAATTGTAAACACTATGGGATCCCAAAGTGGGCAAAGCATCTGGTAACGAAAATGTTGTAAGGGCATGAAGATGACAAACTTTTAGTCGAAACATGTGGCCTTGGTTAAGAATAAAAAAGATTGTGCTGACGTATACTGTGTAACATACCTGGATCACTTAGGACAAAAGCGACAAACCATTTGATAGTTGATATTATCTTAAACCATAAACAGTATTCCTTCACTGCATGTGCCTCCTGTAGATCCACCATTCTTCCATTAGCAGGATCCACTGGCGTGTTTTTGTGAAAATGGTGATGAAACTTCGAATTCCTTACAAGACGTTTGTCAATGACAGGGCTTATCAATCAGTCAATCAATCAATCAATCAATCAGTCAGAGCGTTGGTGGTGAAATTTGCCCATGTGCACTCCATGAAGGCGTGTGGGGTGAGGCGATAGAGGCATAGCTCCAGTCATTCTAAACGTAGGCACTGGAGGAAGGCAGGTGGTTCGGAGGAAATAAGAACTGCTCGGTTTCTCGTCTCTGATACGCAAGTTTGCTTCAGAAATCGTGCCCATTTTTCTACTGCACAGATTCCAGCCAGTAAAATTAAATCCCACGTGTATATGCGATTTAATGTTTTTCGTTATAGTATTGCTACGGAATTCTCCTTCCTGCCCACACAATTCAACGTGTCATGACAGACCCGTGGTTTCGGCCTGTATTGTACACCACGAAAAAGTAGCGAGAACGGCAAACGGTCCACGCATGATTCTGACACTCCTCGAGAGGAATTAAAAACTGTTTGCAAATAGCTTTGTGGCTGATATTTTCTACATGAAACGAAAATACATCAAATAAAGGCGGATAAAAAGTACGGGTTCTTACAGTTGAATAAAGAGAGAACAACTTGATGTCACTTGCTGTATTATTTTATTATTTGATGCTCAACATGTTTCGAATGTTAATACATCCATCCTCAGGAGCTTGCGACTTATTTGGTGATTTAATGCATGGGTTGTATTGACATCAAAGTTGGTCTCTCTTTATTCAACTATCAAGATAATGCACGGTCTAATAAACATAAGATTTACAGGTTCTTATATCTGGCGTACTAGCTAGCGATCTGGAGGGACTGAGAGAAGTTAGTGTCAACTAAGTTATGAACAGCTAGCATTAATGTAATAAAACACAGCAATAATAGAGACTTAATGTTGTAATGCTCTTTGTAATGGATTCATCATCATCATCCTTCACGAGTTAGGGCTTGCTAGACACGTTTCGGCCTTTTCTATTAGTCTCTCCAATTTTCTTCCACGTCATCTTCGTCCATTTGGTCATAAGTCAAAAGGTAAAGTGCACCCTTGTACAGGCACTGAAGCTGTGTACAAGCCGTACGGCCCATAGGGGAGGTAGACTTACAGATCTACTCTTTCTTGGCCATGGTACTAGAAGGGGACGAAGGGTCAGCGTCACGCCCCGGCCGCTCTTTACCCCGGGGAAAGACGCGGTACCCATTGTACAAGAGGGTGGGTGGGCCCTAGGGCCGGTCTGGACAGGTGCGAAAAATCTCACCCCCCCATCGGGATTCGATCCCCGGACCGTTCAGCCCGTAGCCAGTCGCTATACCGACTGAGCTGTGTAATTCAGCATTATTTTTGGCATCCTTGTCATTCATTCTTGTTACATGTAGCCAGTTTGATTTATGTTCTCTTTGTTTCTGTTCAACTTGTTCTTTCAACTCTTCCCAGATTTCTTCATTCTTTTTGTGTTCGAAACTTGTGTATCCCGCTGTTTTCTGAAAACTTGAATCTCGATTGATGTCACTCGTTTTTATTATTTTGTCTGAATGTCCAAAAATCACCTCAAATAAACTATTACTATATTATATTGTTGCCTGTGGTTCTGCGGTCCAACGCGGGCCACGACCTCATTCTTGAGGCTTCTAGATCGCACACAACGACGCACCACAGTCGGTAGGACCCCTCTGGACAAGTTATCGGCTCGTCGCAGAGACCTTCTACCTGACAACACACAACACTCACAACAGACAGACAATCTCAGCAGGCGAGCGGCCGCAGACCTACGCCTTAGGCCGCGCGGCCACTGCGACCGGCATATATTATGTTAATTAGAACAACTTTCGCGTATGCAATTAGGTGGAATAAATATAATCTAAACTTAATAATTTAGGAACGAAGAATGAATAAATTCGGTTGTGCCCGTTAAATTATGCCCCAGTGATGCAAAGTGTGTGTAGAAAGATAAGCTGTAATACACACAGTGTTATTTTAAAACGCTAGAAATTAACAATTAATAGTAACAAGTGGCAAGAGGTTGTGCGGTTGCATGAGGTACGAGTCAAGTAAATGCGAGTTACGGGATTTGAATTCTTTATTCATTGTTAATATATTATGTATACGCCAGGACAAGACGCGGGCTGTTGTGAGTACGGCAATGAACCGCCAAATTCCATAAAATGCGAAGAATATCTTGACTAGGTGAGCAACTGTTAGCTCTACAAGAAGAAGCAGCACCTTTATACAGATGTTAGATGTTTTGAAGAGACAAGGGGTATCCAAACATCTAAGAAGCAACAAAATGGTAATGAATTGCTTTGTTACGGAAATATTGTTGTGTTAATGAAGAAACGGTGCATTGATATTAAAATTATTTATTTTATATTAAACATGCGTATTTTTCAGATGAGTTATTTTGATGAACGAATTCTGATAGCGGGATATTGATTTATTGTAGACCTGTCTTTAACCTGGAATGGCGGAGCGTGTGAACTCTAAGACGTGTACGTCATTTGGTCTTTCTATTTCCCTTCCCAATCCACCCCATTTTCGTTCCTCATGAAATAATTTTGAGTCATTTGTGGTACAGAAACATATGCGTATATTATTTCATGCCTGGAAACCCCCCCCCCCCCCCCCCCCTCCATCACACCCTAATTCAAATTCCCCCTCTTCTGTTTTTGCCTCTTCTTTCTGTTGTTTTTTTTTGGTACAAAAAAAAATCGTTTTTTTTTTTTTCCCCCTGACCCCCCCCCCCCCCCCCCAGGCTTCAATACGATGTTCGAACTATTCGTCTGTAATGCTCTTGCTATTTGCTCCGCTTGAATTTTGTAAGGAGGGAATTTAGTATATTTTAGACAGACACATTCCTTGCATTGTGTGGAAGTGGTAAAACAGTACGAACATGCATTAGACAGAACTAAAGTAGTACTGGAGGTACTGTTCTGATTATATTCGTACTCACATTGTTGCATTTCAGTCTACAGCGTATTGTTGCGTTCATACTCAAGTGTATTGTATTCCACTGAAGTTCCATCTAAACCTGCATACCACACGGTCACCTACATACAGTGACATATAGCAGAGGTCGTATTGATACAATTGACTCTCCTGATGATGAGCACTTGGTTGCTCGAAACATGTACATAATTGGAATAAACAAATGTAAGAAAAACAATCGTGCGTCAAGTTGGTTGTTTACAAAGACTGTACTAAGATGTACGGTCAACAAAACATAAAACGTACGAAACATAAAAATTCCACTGCCTATTGTTGTTTTACCCCAACGCCCACAAACTTCTAATTTAGTTTAGCATATCGTTAACACAGAATTTATATTTACGCAGGGTATTTACTCACATGCTTCTAATGACGGTTACTGCTTCCACCCATTTCCACACTGACTAATGTTCAACAGAATTTCTTCCTTGGGTGTTTTTACCTTCTGTACATGTTGCATTCTAATTTGTCTCGTGTGTATTGTTGCTAGTTTTAAGTTGTTTTGTGTGTAATTGTTGTTGGTTGGCCATGTGTATTGTTGTGGTTGTCTTGTGTGTATTGTTGTCATCTTATGTGTATTTGTTGTACTATGTGTGTATTGCTGTTTTACTTTAGATGCCGTTCTGCTGGCTAGAAGTCAGTATTCGGAAGGTCCTGCGACCGGCCACCTCGACACAGGTTTTTCTTGGTTTCCCTGTGTCTATAAGCAAATGCTGAAATGATGCAGTTTATTATTATTATTATTATTATTATATTTTCGGATCATCCAGTGCAGTTGATGGAGCCGTAACGTGTGCTGTAAATTAACGAAGAACAGGCTGTAGAATTATTTTTACAGAAGCTACGTCAATACATTAGGTCACTGTTTCCCAGCGTGTGGCCCGCGGATCCTCGGGGAATGCGCAGTGATATTCCACGGGTCCAGAGAATTTACGTAAATTTGCAGCAAGTGTTCGTTTTCCAGTCATCGCATGGTTTATTCTGTTATTATTATTATTATTATTATTATTGCGAATAAAATGTTGATCTTTTACGTTTCTAAGATGAACACTTTTTTTTTGTCATCGCGTATTTTGTGTGTTAGCGGAGTGTTAAAATTTATTGTTGTGCCAGTGTATTTCTGACCAAGCATTGTAGCGCAAGGATAACACCCTGAACATCTCTTTTTGAGATGTGTGTTCTCTCCCTTGGGGCGTCGGTTATCCCATAGTTTTGCGTCGCTTTCCTTAATTGTCTTCGGCCCTTTATTTGCCAGTACCTTGTGGACCGAAGACCCTAAAACGTACAATATCAGTCACTCCTGACGGTTATACAGTTTAGTGTTTAAAATAATAATAATAATTATTATTATTATTTACTTAGTGACTTACCTGTTACTTAATCAGTTACTTACCTACCTACCTACTTTTCTTACGTTACTTACTTTACTTACTTCTTTACTTAATTACTTTACTTACTTTACTTTACTTACCTACTTATTTATTTACTTACTTACTTAGTTACCTACTTACCGCAATTGCGTTTTCACTCGGGTGCAGTAGTCCTCACACTAGTAAAGACGAAACAAGAATAAATATACATAAACGAAATAATACAAAAAACACAGTTCAAACGATACAAAACACAGTAAATACAAATACACATATCATCACACTCACACATTACAAAACCCACACATACACACACCCACACATACACAAACCCACACATTGCAAAACAAGTTCAAACAACCGCAATACAATACACACGCCAAATGAAATAGTCACAATACAGTCAAGTACCCTCAGTATAAGGTCACCGTAATGTACATGGTACTTTTGTCCCCAAGAACTTCACCGTAGCCCACTTCACTTCCACTTCACCGTAACTCAGTGAAGGTAATGAAACTACGTGTAGCTAATGTAATTTATCTGCATTATCATTAGTGCATCCAATTATAGCACAGTATGTTGGAATGACATTTGACCCGGTTCCATCTTCCTTGAGATCATTCGTATGACTATCTTGCAAGATATGTGGAATATTAATTTTGGATGTTGCAAAATGATTTACCTCTGTGTAACATAGTTTTCGCTTGAAGTTTCATATCAACACTGAAACCTTTGTGCCGTCAATCTTCCTGAACTAGTTTTCGGGGTATTAGGAATCAGCAAGTAAGATCAAAGATGAAGTGATTGTGTTTTCGATGGACCACAGATGTTGCCCTGTGATATATCCCGCGAGACTCGTAACCCTCGCACGAATGTGCTCTGTGTTTGCAGTCGAGACGGTACAATTTGCACGCCGTCTGAAGGATTTTGATGTTGTCACGGTACGTTTCTGCAGACAACTGTGTTAATAATCGCTGGAGGGAAACGTTTACTTCTTCTTCTGTCATTCGGTTGCATGTTTTGCTACCCTTTGTCATGTTGTGATTTACAGTTAATTCTCAAGGGTCAGACATTTGGTAGGACATTGGGGGTGGAAAGGAAGCTGAGGGTGTTTGAGAACATGGTGCTGAGGAGAATATTTGGACCTAGGACAGACGAGGTAACGGGGGAATGGAGGAGGTTGCATAACGAGGAGTTAAATAATTTGTACTTCTCACCCAATATTGTGTGGGTGATAAAATCGAGAAGAATGAGATGGGCTGGACATGTGGCGCGTATGGGTGGGGCGAGGGGGCTGTATAGGGTCTTGGTGGGGAAACCGGAGGGAAAAAGACCACTGGGGAGACCTAGGCGTAGATGGGTGGTTAATATTAGGATGGATCTCCAGGAGGTGGGATGTGGTTATGTGGACTGGATTGGGCTGCCCCAGGATAGGGACAGGTGGCGGACGCTTGTGAGTGCGGTAATGAACCATGGGGTTCCGTGAAATGTGGGGAATTTCTTGATTAGCTGCAAACCAGTTAGCTTCTCAAGAAGTCTCAGCACCATGGAGTAAGGAAGTAAGTAAGTAAGTAAGTAAGTTTGGGCTGAGAGTTGTTGAGCCTCGGAAAAAAGTCGGAGGATGCGTTGTGGATGTCGTTCTAGGGCACACTGGTGCGCAACCCTTTTCTCAACTGCGGGTCACTCGGAGACGAGCAATGTGGCGAAGTGTCTCTGTCGTTTTCTTCAAAACAATATTAATGTATTGTGTAGTCGAATTGCATTGATCTTGCTCATATCTGTTGCATAGTACTGAACTGTGTACTACGTTCTTTAAGAAGCAATACTGATTCGTTTCCGGCTCTTCCCGATGGAGTTTAAATGGGGACTGATGCACGTTAGAAACACAAGAATGAACGATCCGCCGTATGACAGTCGAAGACCACAGGATTTGTACCTCTGTTATAGGGTGTCTTCATTTGAAAGACAATTTAATGATTATGTTCGATATTACAAATGGTGGTAGTCGTCTGTTTCCAAACACAACCGTTATCGAAGTTATGACCCCACAGGACAGTTTATTACGTATTAAAACACAATCAGTATATGCATTACTCCGTGCACTGTATGAAATGGTTTATATTATTAAGCGAGCCGTTCAACATGTGTAGCTGTAGGAAAAGGATGTTAACTTTGTGCAGGCTGAGCAAACTGAAGTCTAACAACATTTAATTGGCATGAAGAAAGAAATACGCATTGCTTAATGTTATGGATCTTACCTGTTATAACTCCTCCACTTCTGTTGTGGTTACAGAGGGACGCGTTTTAACAGAGAGACTTGCCAGACGTCTGACACAAGTCCCTCTTGTAAGGAGAGAAAGAAACGCGCATGGCATGGAGATACTAGCCTGACGTCTAACTTAAGCCCTTCTCTTAAGGAGAGATGGAAACGCGCATGGCAAGGAGAGACTAACCTGGCGTCTAACTTAAGCCCCTCTCGTAAGGAGAGAGGGAAACGGGCATGGCAGGGAGAGACTAGCCTGACGTCTAACCTAAGTTGCTGTTGTAAGGAGAGACGGACACGCGCATGGCATGGAGAGAATAGTCTGACGTCTAACCTAAGTTGTTGTCGTAAGGAGAGACAGACACGCGCATGGCATGGAGAGACTAGCCTGACGTCTAACCTAAGCCGCTCTCGTAAGGTGAGAGGGAAAAGCACATGACATGGAGAGTCTAGCCTGACTTCTAACAAAGTTCCTGACATACGGCAACATGGTAGTGGGTTTATAACAAGAAGGGTCCAGTTCTGTTCCTTGTGTTTTTGTGTCACAGTTCTAATTTTATGGCATGCGACCATACGGTATCAAAATTGGTACTTACACCTTTCTTCGAAATTGCTCCCGCTTTTTTAGAACCCGAAGCACCCTCTTTGTGTTCACAAAAGTGTGCCATTGGGCGCTTACATGAGCCAGTTGATTCCACCCTTCATTGTCGCAGTACTTCGCCATGGAAATAATGATTCGTTTGGTGATCGAATCAGAATGGCTGGCCGGTGACCACATTTTGAGGCGTCTGTCTCCCCATTGTGTTTCGGACGACAGTCTGGCGCTCGGTTTGAACTCGTGTGTGACATATGAACTGATGTCAGCGTCCATGCGATTACAACTGTGCCTCGTGTCATTAATATATTGATGGATTATAGGCCTAATGCATTATGCAGCGCATTGTCCAGTGTGCATTGTCTTCAGGTGACGTGTTGTTATTGTAGCACCAAAGTATTATTATTATTATTATTATTATTGTTCGAGTAGTTTCGACGTTTGTAATTGGCCAGATGTTACTGACTCGGTTACTGCTCTCGACATAATATTAGTTTGGTATTCTGAAGAAGGAAGTGGAACCAGTAAGCGAAACGTCACGTGAGCTTATATCTAAATATAACTCTGACAGTAAGTACTGTCTAACAATATTCGGTGTTCCAGTTATCGTGGTAGACTGCGTTTGAAATTTGATGGCACTTGCGCAGAAACCACATTTCGTCTTTCGGGTGAAAAGGACGAGTCCATTTAAATCGGCGGGGGCGTCAGTTCAGTCGACTACTGGCAGCCGAGGTGTGCGCATCAGCGGTAGTAATGCTGGATACACCATGTTCCGGGGTAGTGTGAAGGGTACTGGCT
>Ga0131853_10016389_pt1 | contig 13523 bp, 7 predicted proteins | sample TergutLab28metaG_FD_92764 | JGI IMG/M metagenome (GOLD analysis project Ga0131853, IMG submission 92764) | Labiotermes labralis P1 segment gut microbial communities from Petit-Saut dam, French Guiana - Lab288 P1 (version 2) (version 2) | ecosystem: Host-associated > Arthropoda: Insects >... | reverse complement strand
TGAAGTATCTCGAGCCAGACAATTTAGGGCATTTTGATGCGCACGTGCTTGCCATCGATACTAGCAACACAGTTTGGGAAGTTCCATAAATGCTCATAGTCCTTTGCACTCTTTTAAAAAAATTCTGCAGTAGGAAAAGGCATATGTCTCTCAACTAAACACTCCCAAATGGCATCGCAGGTGTAATAAATTATTCCTGCAATAGTGTTGTGTGAAATCCGATATGAAAAAGCCAGAGATCTGAATGTCATTCCCGTAGACAGGAATATAGAGAGACAAAAGCAGGTAGTGAAATAAATGCAAAGCATAAGAAGGGTTATGCAGAGTACTTTCAAGTAGTTCCATAACAGATTTCAGTTTTGTGTGAGTTTCTAAGCATTTTTTTTTACTTCAGGTCTATTTGTCAGAGGGAAATGGCAAAACATGAGGGACAACTTTCGCAGAGAACGCGCGAAAATTTCAAACAGAACTACAGTTAGTGACGCTCCTGACGATTCCCCACTATCTGCTTGGAAACATTACAAACAGCTTTTGTTCCGGGTTGACACGCTTTCTTCTAGAAAACTGCAAACCAATATCCCTTCTGTGCCAAGCCAAGCTGACGACACTTATCAAGATGATGAATACGGAATGGCGGATGACAGCATCATTGTTGAAGATAATATGTAAAAGTTAACTTCATTGCATGTAGTATTACTGTATATTAATGGAGCATGCAGAGTAATAAAGTTTATAAAAAATACATACATAGATACATACATACATACACACACACATACATACACACATACATACATACATTAATGACCCAAAGATAAGATCTTCGCTCTTCTGGCACGTTACTCTTCTTAGATTGGTAGTTAGTTATCAACGTTTCGGAACAAGCTATCCGTCCCATCTACTTGGCTGATGAAACCGACGGGTTGTCCGGAAACGTCGTTTGGATTGCTTAACCCTTGACGATGGGACCGATTGTCCCGAAGCGTCGGTAACTATCAGTGTATGCTGCATAACATTCCAGAAGAGCGAAGATCTCATTTGCACCTAAGCGGAATCCCGATATTTCGTCAACCATAATTATTGACACGCAACAGCAATGGCATTGACTGAGTGAGAGAATGAAGTGGAGATGTTTCATATGACCTCTGTCAGTCAGCTGTAGTGCTCATCGCTGACTAACGATGAGCACTACAGCTGCTGCTTGGACAGCTGCTAAGGAACATTTCTTACCAAAGCTGTTGATGGGTTCCTGGTCTAGCGTTTACAGCGCGTCCTTCACGTAACCTCCCATTCCGGACAAAGTCAGATGATGCAAAATCAGGTGATCGCCGCGCGCAAACCGCGGTACGTATGTGGCCCACCGGCGGCCCGCGACAGTTTCCGGAAATATTTAATTTACGTTCCATTAGAGAGCAGGACAACGGTTTTTGTTTGTCATTGGCGAACAGTTAAAAATCTGGTGAACAATGCCGCAGTTATAAAGGCAATCATCCGTCCTAGATGGGCAAGCACTGTATGCTGGAAACTTTACAACGACAGACGTGAGGAAAAAACCCGGAATTGTAAGGTCCAATCTTTCACTTCTAAACAAGTTCTACTAATAATTACTACAAGCGTAATTCAGTATTAATTTTATTCACTTGAAGTCTCTGAATTTCTTTAAAATTATCAGGACAGAGAAACAGGACTATGTTCTCAATGACGCTCTTCCATATAATTAAATTTGACATGAATTTTTTGTTAATCATTATATAATGACATTTGTCTTTTAATAGTTTAGTATAAAATACATTTCTCCTTACAAAATAAAACTTTTACAGTTAAAAATTGGTTTGCTGCCCGCGCAGGGTTTGCAGGTTTTCAAATGGCCCCAGCACAATTAAGAATTGCACTGTTCCACGTCGCATTCACATGCCGGGAAAACTGCTATGAAGATATGAAAAGATACAGCGGTGCCATCTGTTGAGTACAGAGCACACTCGGTTTCACTCGTACACACAAGAGATCTATAAAAGGTAAAGTAAAGATCACCCTCGAACAGGCCACGAAGACCCACAGGAAGCGTAGAGGTATAGCTCTTTCTTTAACCTCGGCTCTAGACAGGGTGGGTAGCCAACGCCACGCCCCGGCCGCTTTACCCCCGGGAAAGACCCGGTACCCATTGTATAGGAGGCTGGGTGGGCCTCAGAGCCGGTCTGGACGGGTGCGGAAAATCTCGCCTCCACCGGGATTCGATCTCCGGACCGTCCAGCCCGTAGCGTGTCGCTATGCCGACTACAAATCCATAGTAAGTTACTATTCCGTATATACCTGTGCAACTTGTGGGACAACTGTATTACAGGGTATTTGTGGTATGTGACGTTCTCACCGCGGTAGTTATGACGGAAGCTGCCCTCACAGACTTTAGTAACTCAGATAATGCTAGTGCTTACTAGAGTCTTCCCTTGTAAAATAAACATTTTTAGAAAGAAGGTTAAGAATGTAGTTACAAGCAATGGAATTCAGGTGGGGATTGAGTGTGAATAAGCGAAGTGATGTGAAGTGTAGTGATGTGGAGTGAACTGACATGATATATACGAAGTGATTTTGTTTTGAAGTGAAGTGAAGTGGAGTTCCGGTGAAGTTCTTGGGGACAAAAGTACCATGCACATTAGGGTGACCTTGTACTGAGGGTACTCGATTGTATTGTGACTATTTTATTTCGGTGCATCTTGTACTGTGGTTGTTTTAACTTGTTTTGTAATGTGTGGGTGAGTGAGTGTGTGTGAGTGGGTGGATTTTGTAATGTGTGGGTGTTTTGGTAATACGTGTACTTGTATTTACTGTGTTTTGTATTGTTCTGTTTATGTATATTTATTCTTATTTGTTACTAGCGTAAGAACTACTGCCACCGAGTGACAACTCAATTGCAGTAATAATAATAATAATAATTGTTATTATTATTCATCTGCCCCCGATGACGAGGTAGCAGAACGTACACAGCATCAGTACACAGCATCACTCCACACTACGTGACACCACCAGAAGACAGCAAGCTGTTCTTTACGAAAGAGAAAAGGGCCACTTTATGTGTCAGACCACGCCCGTCCACCTGTGACGCAGCATTAACGCCTGCGCCCTTTGTGGGATTTTCATGACTTTTAGCACAGAGGTGTTTATGGCAAGGAATTGAAAGCGTGTCTGTTTCGTGACAACGGGCTCTGTTACAGTCACGCTTCACATAAAAGCTTAACAATCTACACCACTGTTTTCCATTATTCTTAAATTTTTCATGCAAACGTTGTAGAGAAAATAAACACACACATTTCATGTTCAATGACGTCCCCCCTCCCCCCCCTCCGAAAGTCCTGCCGTGTATGAGATAGCGTGGAAAAATATTGCAGAGCAGGCAGGCCACAGACGACAATATGGCGAGACACCTAAAGCTACAAACATGCATTTAGGATATGTAATACTTACTGCTTTCCCACCGCACCAATGGTTGCACGAAGACGCCTCAATGTTACGTTATACGCATGTTCCCTGTCTTGTTATTTCTGGGAACTGTAGGAGTGGAAATTTTCTTTCCATTACATAAAAAAACGCCAGTATTTTGTTATTTATAACTGTGCAGCTGAGCTCCGTTAATCAGATGTCATGACAAAGTTCGATTATAAGTTCTCTTAATTCTTGTAGCAAATGTACAGTACAGGACGAGCACGCCAAATACACACGGGTTTAAAGCTGTGCAAGTCAAATAATTACTATACATCCTATTTTTTCAGAGAATCTCTAAATTTAGGTATAAAAAACAACCATTAGAAGGTTTGGGCCGGAATAGCGCAGTCAGTACAGCGGAACGTTCCTCACACGTCCAGCCCGGACCTGGGGCCAACCCAGCCTCCTGTACATTGGCTACCGGCTCTCTTTGCGGGGGTAAGGCGTGGCGTTGACAATTCACCCCACCTGGCGCTGAGGTTAAAGAACAAGTACATCTATACATCTACTCCTCCTCTGGGCCTGTAAAGAAGGGGCCATTTATATTCTAGTCTATTACATCTTCATGTATAGAATTTTTGTATTGAAATGCCTGATTATGGCCTAAGTACAGACTGAAATATTTAGCATACATGTAAAGGAACATTCTGAATTAAAATAAACCTTTGAGGGTTGTTTCACCGTGCATCTTCATCATGAAATAATGTGAAATGCCAACCTGATGCAACAAGGTAATTTATTGAAAGTATTCTCAGCTCTACATGTTTCGGGTACATACATACGCCCATCATCAGGAGCATTAGATGTTAAGTTGTAGCATATGGTTTTCTGCACCGAGTTTTTTGGATGGTTGGTGGTATTGAGAGCCGCTGCGTGTCACCATCCAAACCGTACCCACGACCCACGCAGCGGCTCTCAAGACCACCACCATCCAAAAAACTCGGTGCAGAAAACCATATGCTGCAACTCAACATCTAATGCTCCTGATGATGGGCGTATGCGACCGAAACATGTCGAGCTAAGAATACATCAACAAATTACCCTGTTGGACCAAGTTGGTATTTCACATTATTAAAAAATAAAAATAAAACTGTTTTGTTTTCGACGAAATGAGTGCGTGTACTGACACTGCCTCTTGTACCTGCAACTCGATGGAGCATAAAGACATCGACACTGTCCTTCGAAACTTCAATGACTGCAAATGGACGAAGCACAAAGACATTGACGCAATCTCTTGTACAGTACCTTCAATAGCTGCAAATGGAAGAAGCAAAAAGACATTGACACTGTCTTTTGTACCTTCAACAACGGCAAGCGGGTTGTTGCCCCGCGACATTCTAACGTCATGTCGGTTAAAAGCATGGACGGTTGGAAAGTGGCGTGACACTATTCACAGATACGAAATCGATCAAGGCTGTTGGAATTCTAACGATGTCTACATTATTCAAAGCCACAAGTAATGCACGGAGTAAAGTTAACGACAGATCTATTAAGTAACTGCACAGGAAAGGCAGCAGATACAGAGAACCCCGACTGTGCCAAATGTCAAAACTCTAGATGTCGTGGTTACACAGAAAAATACGTGGAATTGTGACAAAACGGAACGACAGGGTTTACAGCCTGCCCTTAATGAAATGCTGAGAGTTCGTGATATGAAAGGAAGGTACAGACAGACACTTCTGCTTATGTTACTGCAGATTTCTTCATGCTTCCTTGCCTGTTACTGGTGCACGTCTCACGTTGTCCCACGGGCATGCTCAGATTGGTTCTTCGTGGAAATGGAACGTGTCCGAGTAAGACACCAGGTCACGCGTAAAACGAGAACAAGACAAATAAACATGCAGGTATATCTACATTTACACACATTATCATATATTCGTATGATGCCTACTGTTTAGACGGAATCTGAAGGTGTAAGAACAGGGTGGTAATACAGGGATACTGATAAGTCCTTAGTCCGACCAGGAAGGAGACAAGCTAATGTTTCTGTCAGGAAGGTGTGAATTTCCTCCGGGTTCTTGCCTTGCAGGAAAAAAAAATTGATGACACCTCGCTTCTCGATGTTGTTGAAATCGCAAGCGTCCCTGACATGCTTCTGAACTTGTTTCCTTCCTGGTCGGGCTAAGGACTTATCAACACCCCGGTAATGTATTATGACAAACATAAAATTCCACAAAAATCCGAGAAAATGAACACGTGATGGTGAAGATACCGTGGGACTAAACAATGTCTCCTTAAGGAAACGCAGTAAGCGGTAAGAGTATAGCTCAGCAATTACTAAGTCTCTACTTTTAACACTTACAACTCATCATTAGTATTTAACAACGTTGCAGTTTTTTAAAACATCATTTTACAAACTTTCTAGAAATTGCTATTCCAAAGGCTAGCTACTTACAGTATGTTTATGTGTTTTCGTGTAACAATGTCTGTATTGTTTTGAAATCTCAAAAGAGGTGACTGTAAACATTTCCATTTTAGCCTTGCAGACAGTCGGGCCCAGGATAGAGACAGTTGGCGGACGCTTGTGAGTGCGGTAATGAAAGTTCAGGTTCCGTGAAATGCGGAAATTTCTTGACTAGCTGCAAACCAGTTAGCTGCTCAAGAAGGACTCTGCACAATGGAGTAAGTTAGTAAGTTAGCCTTGTAGACAGTCTGATGATGGCTACAATCCATAGTCGACACATGTAACTGTTTTGTGCAGTAAATAGACAGTTGTGTTTAGACTGAAAGTACTCTTACCGGTGATCCTTGGTTCGAGAACAGGTCACAGATATGCTCGGTGGTTAGATAGGCATATTACTTTTGGCTGAATAATTACAATTACTAGAATTCGAGCGAAATGCATGCTGGCGCATGGGATGGAGCATGAAATGTCACAGTGGGAGGTACGGACCTCAAGGTCGTAAGACCTCTCGAGTAAGAAGATATTCCTAGGTTTATGGCTTTATTTTCGCGAGGAAGAATACGGCTACCCTGCCTGAGGGTTAGTGACGACTTATGTCGCGCTAATCTCTACAGCAAGCAGAAATTGCACGTTTGGTGAGAGCCCAAAGTGGGGACACGTGTTTTATGAAAGGCAGGCCCAGCTAAGTTCGGAAAACATTTGGTTTCCGGCCCTCGTGTGCGCCAGACGGGAAAAAGAACAGGACGATTAATCAAGACCCGGGACTTATAAAGGTCTCGGTGCAGTTCATAATTGATACCCACTGTAAAGTTTAATAATCAGTATTAAAAGAGTTAGCGAGATGTTCCCGAAAAACAGTGCCACATAACTGAGTCTGTCTACTGCTGATCTGACTGTGTAAGATCGGCACGTAATTTTCCCTGGGAGGAATTTTTGATCAATGACAACTGGTTAGGCAATTTAATGTTTTAGTGATTTGGACGGCTACAGTACTATACCTATGAATGATTGCAGAAACTTGCATTGGAGCCAGTAAAGTAAGCTACAGACGGACGGATCAGAAAGTACTGTACAAACACGCACTTGAAATATTCGTTCAGTACAGAGAGGGCACGTATGGATGGTCACACCCATACCAAATAGCGGTTTGGCACGCACAGGTGAAAGTCAAGTCCCAATTACCTGTTCCTTTCAGTTTGGCTTCCTTAACACTAGGTCTACGCGGATAGGGTTAATCTGCACTTTTTATGCCACGTTCAAACAATCCGAACAAAATTAGCACATAATGGAGAAGTATCTTTCCTTCCGTTATTCCGGCTTCTTCAGCTCTGAAACTTCTGCATAAATTGTGATTAAAATTGCCGCTCGTTATCGACAGTATCTAACTTTGGTGCCTATAGTCCTACGATAGAAGGGACGGGAAGACGAGGAAGAAGATGTAAACAGCCACTGGATGACGTTAAGGAAAGGAGACGATACTGGAAATTGAGAGAAGCTCTAGATCGCACTCTGTGAAGAAATCGCTTTGAGAGATTATCGACCTGTCGTAAGGCAGACTACGTGATGATGATGATGATGATGACGACGACGACGGTTATGATAGGACTAGGGAACATGAAGGGAAAGGTTCCCGTAAACTTCTACCCATACTTCCCTACTACACAGACTCCGGTGCTGCAAACCTTGTAACGGCATTGTCACGCTGTCACATTTTGCGAACAGGACAGCTGTAACAGTGACATGCAATTCTGCTAGACTTGTCGCCAGAGAGTCACCGGCACAGAACATCGTGCTGCACCTTCCGCTTGCAGAAACGTAGTAAATTCGGGGGAAATTACCTTTCGCCATAGTACTCTGTCAGGCAGTACAGGCCACGCAAGTACGGACCGTGTGATGGAGCTTGTCTTTGTGCAAGGGACGGGAAAGGCGATTTGCTTCTTCCTTTTTGTGGGCTTTTGTGAAGGACAAAGTCTAGGTCCTCCTACCACCAACGAAGCTACACGAGCACAAGACACGAATCTAGGTAGTCTGTGAAAAATTGATCATGGACTTCTTCGTGACTTGCGACAGCGATGTTAAATATGGTTATGATATTGCTTCAGTCACTCCTGGCGTTCACAATGAACTGTATTCATGACTGACTGACTGACTTTATTAATCGACCCTTCAGTTGGTACTGTACATGCTTCAAAATTGTAACTTGAAGATGCTCGGTTAACAAAATGTAAAGCCGACTGAACCAGTCACGAACGGCTGTACAATACAGGTATATATTGTACAGCCGAGTGCCAGTCAACGTAACACGACTCTTCCGGTTCCGTAATCAAATAAAGTCAAATTTACGGGTTGGGTTCCCTTTACCCTATGGGTGCAAATCGTAACACCCGGTTTTCGCCAGTAGACATATATTATTTTTAATCCTAATGGCTGAAGTCTGTCTATACTAATGACTATCTTCTGTCAGGTTCTGTCTCATCCAAATTTACATGTACAGTATATACATGTGTAGTATTTCTATCCATAATTTCTCCTCTCTCATTTCCTCTTGAAATTACACCGTTTCTTTCACTTCAATTTCCCACTTGCATTTTACTTTTTACAAAAATTTACTTACTTTTTAACTCTCTGATCTTGTTGCAGCTGATTATTCTCCCGCACATTCTTTATTGATTCATCTATAAGCATTTACTAAATAAAAATTGCTCTCTCCACCTCTGTGCCTCATAACGTTTTTGCGGTAGATGAAGCACATTCTGTTCATCGTTACAAAGGTGACATCTGCGCCTCTCCTTGTGCCTGTCAGATTTCCCAAAATAAACCTCTCTAACCCGGTTCTTTCACGCAATTACATTGATCTGTGTACATTTTTCTCCCCACTTCTTGTTGCACATTTCAGTACGAGATACCAGATTTATTTCCTTTCACTTTTGCTCTGCATCTATTTGAATATTGTTACAGACAGTTTTTAATATTTGACATATACAGTAGTTCCTTTGCAGTGCGGACTGTATGGGAAGGAGGGGTGGTCCGGATTAGCCAGGATTCCGGATCACCAAGGGAAAACCCCCTTGGCACAGGTGACATACAAAAAATAATCACTCGAAGCTGAAGTATAACTCCTTGAAGGCTAGATACTTCGATTAACGTACATAATAATAATAATAATAATAATTGGACTTCTGTTGCTCTCGTTCACTCTAATAGCAAAATAACAGAGCAATGACACGCGAGAAATCAAATCCTTACTGCTGAGGAGTTAAAGACTCTCTCTTCCAGCTTTACTCACACCAAAAGTCGCAGAGTACGGTTTGTCTCAGATTTCCCTCCGGTAATCCGGATAATGACCGGATCACTGGGGTGAAAGAGAGGGCTACAGATGGTCCAAGACTGTCCCGATAAATGACGCGTTAATGTGTGCAATACTAATTATAATGTGATTTGGTTATGATAGTTTTATCTCTTACAACAAACATGCAGCAAATTACTATCACGGTGTGCAGTACACATGCAAAGACTGATTAAGGCGTCTAACGCTGCCGCTGTTCAAGTAACACGACGCATGTATTTATGTGTGCTTTGAACTTTGATCCGTGAAGTGGCTGATTTTTATCGAAGCCGATTATAAGGCATGACACGACGCGGTTCATGTAATACATTTCGAAAGCAAAAATAACACAACTACAGTTACAGAATCTCTCGCGATGTAAACAAAACATCAGACGAGCGTGAGGTCATTTGTTAGCTGGCCTAATAGCGCTGATAGAATAAGGTTCAAGGTCGTACCGATTTTACTCATATTTTTAAAGCCTCTCTGCCTCAAAGCATTAAAAAAGAAATTGGCCCACACATTAATGGGGAGAATGGAATCAGAATTTGGTCAGCAGCAGCTAGTTTCATATTTTGCTGCTACGAACATTAACACACAGAAACAAATGAGGGTAGAGTTTATTCGAAAAGTCTCTGTGTCCTGAAGCACTCTTTGCATCGTCGTAGATGCGGGTGGACGCTTGATGTGTTTAATTTCAGAACACCTTCAATCAAGCTACTTAGAGTGCATTAAGACAACCAGAGACCCAGCAATACAGCTGCACACTGGCCACGGGCGAGTTGACGGAGGCCATTAGCGAGAGCTACAGAGTCTGTTTGAAGTACAGACTCTGTAGCTACAGAAGAGGCGAGTTAATTTTCTTCAGTAAGTGAAAAATTCCCCCTACGTTTGATTTCTAGAACGCTGCCGAAGAAACTTATTCCCAAAATTCAGCTTCACACTTTCCTTTATGATACGTACTTGTCATTTATGTTGATCTCCGGGATAGCGTAGTCAGTATAGAGACTTGCTACGGGTTGGACGGTCCAGGGATCGAATCCCGGTGGAGGCGAGATTTTCCATACTCGTCCAGGTGGGGCCTGGGGCTCACCCATCTTCCTGTGCAATGAGTAACGGGTTTCTATCCCAGGGGTAAAGCGGTCGAGACGTGGCGTTGACCACCTACCCCGGCGAGGTTAAAGAAAGAGTACAGCTAAATGTCTAGTCGCCCTCGGGGCCTTCACGGCTTGTTCTTGGGAGAATTTTACTTTCGACTTTTACATTCACCTGGAGCTTACGCCTATTGCAAAACGTAATTTGCACAGCTGTTCAATACCGTACCGATAGGCCATTCAATCACCGAAAGAATTTGAGGTCTTCGGAAAGATCTCTAACAAAAAGGTAAACAGAAGTCCTTTAATTCTGTTGTTGCATGAACTCAGTAACATGTCTGGCAGCAGAGAAACAAAAAATTTATTTCTTATTCGTGGCAAAGTCCACGCAACGTGCATTTTGAATAGCATTTACAAGCGATATTAATATTCTGATCATTTGGCACATGAAGGCGAGAGAAATAAACCGCGGAGACAGGCACAGTCCGACGAGGCAGTCTCGTGCTGGCTGTCAAATGATAGTCTGGCTGGAAGAACAGCGCCTGCATCTCAAGTGCTTTGAACCAATAAAAGAGAGAAAGTCTGCATTAACAAAAACAACGACATAGAAAAAACACAGCAGAAGTTTGACTTAATGATGAACTGTATAATTTGTAAATATAATGTTGTGGCAGTTTAAGACATAAATAAGTACAATTTTGCCTGTTGTTTTTGTATGGGTGTGAAACGTGGTCGCTGACATTGAGGGACGGACGTAGGCTGATGGTGTTTGACAGTAGGGTGCTGATAGAGGTATTTGGGCCTGAGAGGGACGAGGTAACAGGGGAGTGGAGAAAACTACAAAATGAGGAGCTCTATGATCTGTACTCCTAACCAAATATTATTCGGGTGATCAAATCCAGAAGAATGAGGTGGGTGGGGCATGTAGCACGTATGGGGTAGAGGAGAGGTTTTGGTGAGGAAACCTGAGGGAAAGAGATCACTTGAAAGTACCAGCCATAGATGAAAGATAATATTAAGAAGGAGCTTCAGAAAGGGTGTGGTGGGGCATGGACTGGATTGATGTGGCTCAGGATAAGGGCAGGTGGCGGGCACTTGTAAAGGCGATAATGAACATTCGATTTCTATAAAATGTGGGGAATATCTGGGCTAACTGACAGCCGGTTAGTTTCTCAAAAAGGATTCTGTTCCATGGAGTGAGTGAGTGAGCAGGCAAGTAAATTTTAAGTCGGAAGGCTGCATGAGAAGCAGTCACGAGCAGTTTGGAATTGGGATCAATTTCAGTACGATGGTACTTTACGTAATTTAAAAAACGCAAGTTTCTTACCCCAGGGAAAACACATCGCGCCTCCATTACAAAGAACTTCGTCGTAATCACAACAGGGCCGTAATCGATGTTTACCCTGAGACTATTCAACTGGTACAGAATGAAAAATGTGGGCCGCGACAGCTCAGTCGGTACGGCACCTAGCTACGGGCTGGACGGTCCGGGGATCAAATCCCGGTGGGGGCAAGATTTTCCGCACTCGTTCAGGCGGGCCCTGGTGCCCACTCATCCTCCTATAGAACGGGTACCGGATCATTCCGGAAGGTAAAGCGATCGGGACGTGGCATTAATCACCCAGCCCATCTAACGCCGAGGTTAAAGAAAGAGTAGAGCCATACCTCTACTCCTTCAAGGCACGTCATAGGGTGAGGATTACCAAAATGAAGAATTTTCAGCACTAAAACGGTGGAGAACAAAGTGAGTTGCAGAAATAAAACAAAAAGCTGTTAGGAGAATCCAGGTGACCACAAACATCGTCCTGCACCCACACATTAGCGTAACAAATTAGCGGCTTATGTTTGCCGTGCAATGTACGGTCTTCTGTAGCACAAACAGGCCTCAGCCCACCTGTCAGGACAGACAATCGGACAGCGCTACTTGCCACGATACGGAACAGAACTTCCTCACTCCCGTCGGCAAACCTACACACCTGAACTCACAACTCTGCCGATCAGGATATTCAAGGTGAGAAAGGAGAAATAGTTGCAGAAGAGGGACTGGAGGGAAGGGGGAGGAGCACAAACAGTTTTATTATTTTTGCGTTTGAGCGGTTAGTCATCGGCCCCTCATCCACGGAAGGCCTCGTTTGATCACAGACCACGGGTGGGCACAGATATACTGGGGGAAGTTATTCTTCCAGCACTGTTGTTTCCTCGTGTCAGTATCCTTCTACAAATCCTCCATACCAATATTTTATTAATCTGTTACCGACGCTGCATAATTTTCGCCACTGACGACACCGAAACAAAACACCCGTTCACTCTCTCCCACTCTTTTATCTCTATAAACACAGTCTTCTGTACGCTGCATTTGCACCGATGCTGCTGAAATACCTACAGAGCTGACGAGACAGATCAATAGTGTAAATGCAAACCCATAGATGGCAGGACAAGCCAAACAGCAGTTATTTTCGACGAACGTTGCAAGAGAAATTGGAATGCGGATTGTAAAATATTATTTAAATTTATCATGAAATAATTAGAATTTACACGTCACCATAAAAATACACTTACAAACGAACGCTTCTTTAAACATAAACCGGAATGGGAAGAGTTATCAGCACTTCTCCGTGTCTTTCCCCTCAGCACCGACGTAACACATTTATTTCTACCACAGTACATTTCTCCAAGACGGGCTACTTCTTTTCCAGATCCATTTTTCCCTTATCTTAAATACTTTAGTCACGTCTTCTATCCGAATACGCAATAAATGGTGTTTCGTAAACTCGGTTCGTTTGTTGAAACCTTCTCCATCCAATTCAAATGCTGTCCTTATCAGATAGTTACACAGCAACACTTTTTCTGAAGCGCACACTGAAAGAATTAAGAAGGCCATTTCATATTATTCAGCGAAATTGCGGGAAGGGAGGATATAAAAAACAGTGTGAAGTGAGAGAGAAAACCAACAAGATGCAAGAGTTAGATGTTTATTATCAACACTTTCTCAACATGTTTCGGGCATCATTATGCCCATCTTCAGGAGAACAAGACTTGTGTTACTGCATGTGTTGTGCTGCGCTGGTTCTGCTGGATGTGGTTGGTAGTGGTTCCGGCACCCCACAACCGCTACCAACCACATCCAGCAGAACCAGCGCAGCACACCACGTGCAGTAACACACGTCTTGTTCTCCTGAAGATGGGCATAATGATGCCCGAAACATGTTGAGAAAGTGTTGAT
>Ga0131853_10016388_pt1 | contig 13524 bp, 9 predicted proteins | sample TergutLab28metaG_FD_92764 | JGI IMG/M metagenome (GOLD analysis project Ga0131853, IMG submission 92764) | Labiotermes labralis P1 segment gut microbial communities from Petit-Saut dam, French Guiana - Lab288 P1 (version 2) (version 2) | ecosystem: Host-associated > Arthropoda: Insects >... | reverse complement strand
CGTGGGCGGGGTAGGGAGAACAAAAAGGCAAGTTAGTTTTTGATCGACCGAGAAGAAATATGTATTTTAGTGGGGGGGGGTGGGGGGGTACGCTGTGGTGCAGTTGTTTTAGACATTGCGCTTCAAGCCGAAAGGTCGCGGGTTCGATTCCCGGTGTTGTCACTGTTATTTATCATTTCTCCTGGGATCGAATCAGCCTCTAACATAAATGAGTACCGGGGATCCCTCCTTTGAAGTAAAGGCGGCCGGTGCGTGTGGCTGACAGCCTTACCACCTTCATGTGCCGACTGTGCAGAAATTCTGGGCTCCTCAACCTCCTGGAGCCCTAAGGGCCGGTGCAGGCCTGTAGTGGTGTAGCTTGATATTTACCTTTCCTTCCGCACCCGTCCATACCGGCCCTGGGGCCCACCCTTCATTCTACACAATTGGTACCGGGTCTTTCCCGGGGTTAAAGCGGCCGGGACGCGGCGTTGACCACCCACCACCATCTAACGCCGAGGTTAAAGAAAGAGTAGACCTATACATCTACTCCCCCTCCGGACCTTCGTGGCCTTTCCTAGGGTGACCTTTACCTTTACATTTACCTTCACTTACTGAATGCTTCCTTCATTATTCAACGACGTTTTTCAGCTTCCTCAGTTACTCAGGGCCGGGGTACAATTTTTCAAGAATACCGCATACCACGGATTAAGTCATTTAGTCAGTTAATTAAGTATTTTGTTAGTCAGCTTGTGGCCCTGTATGTGCGCTGAACACGATACATACTTTCACGAGCTGGTGTGTAGGCGCGAGCGAGCAGCAGCATCTCGTGTGTGGCTCTGACAGTCAGACAGACAGACAGACAGCTGACAATTTAGAAAGAAAGCAGCTCATTTAACATTAACTGGCTGGAATCTGTGTGTGATGCACGCAGCATGTCGCCGTGTCTTTGAAGTGGCATCTCTCCCGCAATCTGCTGCCATTTAATAGATTCCTTTCCAGCAGGAACTCTAGAGCAGCCTGCCATTGTCGACGGAGCTTAGCTTCTTCACTGTTACTTCCCAGTTGTAACAAATTCATATTCGTTTCGTTTGTAATGCAGTTGATCATATGTAAGAAGAGCCAACAAAATGCACATTTTTTTCGCTAATGATTTAATTAAACTATATTTGTCTTCGACATGTTTCGAACAACTAAGTGTTCCATCATCAGGAATTCTGTACAAGCAAGTTTGATCAAACACATCCTGACAGTGCCCAGAATTTGACGTTCAGCTGAACGTGCATCGTGATATATTCTTATAATATAACGAACTAGATGCACCAATTTCTCAAATTTATTTTTGGAATAATACTCTACATGTTTCGGACAGTTCCTCTGTACATCATCAGGAGTTTTTCACTGTACACACGGCAATGGTATATGTCATAGAGCTTGCGAGTAGGATCAGGACCTGATCCTGCTCGCAAGCTGTCAGCAAAACCCATATGACATATACTATTGCTGTGTGTACAGTGAAAAACTGCTGATGATGGACAGAGGAACTGTCCGAAACATGTAGAGTTTTATTAAAAAAATAAATTGGACAGATTAGTGCATCTAATTGTTTTTATTATAAGAATATATCACGATGCACGGTCAGCTGAACGTCAAATTCTGGGCACTGTCAGGATATGTTGGATCAAAATTACTTGTACAGAATTCCTGATGATGGAACACTTAGTTGTTCGAAACATGTCGAAGACAATATAGTTTAATTAAATCATTAGCGAAAAAGTGTACATTTTGTTGGCTCTTCTTACATATGTATATCACGATGCAGCGTTCAGAAAACGTACGGTAGGTCATCGTGTGTATTCCATCTCCCAGCATAGCACCAAGCCTCCATAGCAAGTAGGCATTTACGAATAAAAGAAAAAAATTCAGACCTATATAATTAGGACGAGGATTGAACGAACAGTTTTAAGGCACGAGACGTTCCGCTTAAAATTTCCATAAAGTGTAGGGGGGGGGGGATTGTTTATTTCTCTGTCCACAGTAGTTTAGCTTGTTGCACGGCGTACTGTTCCTGAGCCTCTTTTCGCCTTATTTGCCGGTTTAATGGGGTTTCAGGTGTCAGATTCTTCTGCTTCATCAATCTTTTCACTTCTTTTTCCCACCTCATTTCGGGTCATCCTCTTCTTTCTCGTGTTTCCGGCGACCGGGTCAACGTACGCTTAGGTCATGTCACGCGTAATGGATGTCAATACTATTTTAACATGTGATTTTCAATTCTTTCCAGAACTGGTTTTCTTATTCCCATTTTTTTCCAATTACTTCACTAACTATTTATTACTTAGTCACTTACTTACTTATTCCATGCAGCACAGTCCTTCTTGAGAAGCTAACTGGTTTGCAGCTAGTAAAGAAATTCCCCGCATTTTACGGAACCCGAAGGTTCATTACCGCATTCACGAGTGCCCGCCACCTGTCCCTATCCTGAGCCAGCTCGATCCAGTCCATACACCCACATCCCACTTCCTCAAGATCCATCTTAATATTTTCTTTCCATCTACGCCTGGGTCTCCCCAGCGGTCTCTTTCCCTCAGGTTTCCCCATCAAAATCCTGTACACGCCTCTCCCTTCACCCATACGCGCTACATGCCCCTCCCATATTATTCTTCTCGATTTTATCACCCGAACAATATTGGGTTAGAGTACATATCATTAAGCTCCTCATTATGTAGTTTTCTCCACTCCCCTGTTACCTCGTCCCTCTTAGGCCCAAATATTCCCCTCAGCACCCTATTCCCAAACATCCCCAGCCTACGTTCCTCCCTCATTGTGAGCGACCAAGTTTCACACCCGTACAAAAAAAACAGGCAAAATTAGAGTACTATATATCTTAATATTCACTTAGAAAACAAAAATATGCGACAGTACGAAAGACCACGAAACAGAAGGAACAATTCTGCGTATACCATTTTGTTTGTCTCACAGTCTCGTGCATAAATTAGAGCAACAAGACACGCCATGTACGGATAACGTGACACTGACGCGCGTTCGTGCAACCACTATTGTAGTGGAAAATCAATACGCATTACATACTCTGAGTGCATGTTTGTAGCCTTTGGTATCCATCAAGAAATGCGCATGCGCCATATTGTCATCTGGTGATCTGTCCGGCTGTACAGAAATTTTCCCACAATATCTTATATACGGCACGATTTTCGAAAAGAAAAAAAAAGTTACTGACACAAAATGTGTGTTTTGATTTGCTCTACAAATTTCGCCCGCAACATTTCTCATTCTAAGAATTACTGAGTGAGATATGATATGATATGATATATGATATGATCACAAATGTTTATCGGTCTTTGTGTAAAGTGCCCCCTATTCTTCTCCGAATTTAATGAAAATTTAATTTTCTGTACATATAGTTTTAAAAAATGCTCCAATATCAAATGTCACGAAAATTCGGCCATTGGATTCCGAGTTGTTCCATGCGGGTGGGCGAACAGACATGACGAAGCTTATAGCCGCTTTTTTGTAATTTTCTTAATGTTCCTAAGAAAGGAACAAAATTAGACACAATTGAGCCAACTGAGCAGACTGCTTACTGGCAGTTGCGCAGCTGGTGAAGAAATTACGCTCCGTATACTTCACCTGAAGTTTACTATCGTGTTGACAACGAGTGGCCGCTGTACTCAACCTCGAGCCACTTTAATCCACTCCGCATTCTCAAAATATACTCCTTTACGACACTCGTTACTCTGTTCCATATAATCTATTCTATTCGGAGCTGCAGAACAAAATAGTATACGCTATCGCCATCTGACTTTGTAAGGAACGTTTTTCTCCCATGTCTGTCTTCGTATTTTGAAACACCTAACTTAACATGATAAATACTGGAACTTATGGAGAATTATCCTCATGTCATATCTTCTCCCTCTGTTCCAGGTATTCTCTTCTGTCTGTCCCTGACTACTTCATAAACCAAATGTGACGATATCTTACGGTAGAGTTGCACGAATTTTCCAAAAATCTAGGAACCACCTCAAAATTCTAGGGGCCAGATGGGTGACATAAAACAATTTCCTTACTTAGGAACCATGAATAATTTATTAAGCGCCAATGTATGAAATATAGTCGCCCGGGCGACCTGGTTCCATGGAATGGTGCACCTCTTCTTTCAGCACGTCAATGTAGCAGTAACAAATCTGTTGAGACGTGTGCGTTCTGAGGCGTGTTGAAGACACACGAGAAATATTAGAAGTGTTTCATATTTGAAAACAAGGCGTCTGGAATCTGTATGGCAGCTTGCATCTCGTACAAATTTCAGTGTGTTTTGGCGGCCTCGTGTTCGGATCCTGATGTGGACGTAACGAGTAGTGAGTCTGTGAAATTGGAGAGCGCGTTCCACAGGCCCCGTGGAGCGTCTTCATAATCTATGTTTCTGAATCACAGTTCTTCTGATAACATTTCAAATTGTCCACGGTATATACACATTATCTCACGATTATATGCAAAGTATTTCATATATACAATTATCTCACAATTTATATATACATTATCTCACGATATATATTATCTCACTATATATATAGCCCGACTTCCCTATATATATATATATATATATAAACTCACCTCACTATATATATACAGATTATCTTATTACATATATATATATATATATATAAATTACTCCGCCTCACCAGATATATTAACTATATCACGATTTACACAAATTATCTCACGATATATACAAATTATCTCATGATATATTCAAATTACCTAGTGACAAATTTACAAATTATCTTACAATATACATAAATTATCTCACGAAATGCACAAATTGTCTAACGACATATACAGATTATCTCATGATATATACAAATTATCTCACGATATATACAAACTGTCTCACGATATATTCAAATTACACAACGATATACATATATATATATATATATAAATTATCTAACGATATACAAATTATCTCACGATATATACAAACTGTCTCACGATATACTCTAATTACTCAACGATATATATATATATAAATTATCTAACGATATACAAATTATCTCACGATACATAAAAACTATCTCACGATATATTCAAATTACCTAGCAACATATATACAAATTATGCAACGACATATATACAAATTATCTCACGATATACACAAATAATCTCACGACATGTACCAATTATCTCACGACATATACAAATCCGTACCCATCTCCCGCACCTGACATGTTGAGCGCTCGTGAACGACCCGACCGCTCTGTACACAATTGCTACCCGCGCGAAGAAACATGGCGTCAAAGCGCCCTTAGTCCTAATGATGTTACTGCTGCTGAGTGAGCGAGAGTTGGTACAACAGTAGCTGTTCTTGTGCTTACAGTATGGAGGCCTATGTATCTGCGACCACCAGCGAGAATGGAAATCTCTGTTTGTTTATTTATAGGATAAACAATAAACAAACACTGATTGAACAAATACAACGGGATGATGTCACCCCCCCAAAAAAGGAAATCTCTGCATTTGCATAGTATCAGAATGAGATATTAAACAGCCCTGTGATATTTTCTCCCATAGATTCACATTCATATGGGCGGAGGAGAAGACTTCCAGATATGGAAGTTTTCTGTCAATATATGTACACAGGTTACAGACGTTTACAGTTAAGATCAGCACGGCTGCTGTGACAGCATCCAGGTTTTACATAATTATGCCGCGTGTTTCAGTAATTGCGTTCACTTTCAGGCAAAATCTCTACAAAATATAAGAAGGAAGGTAAATATTGATGGTAAAAGAGATCTCTGTCTCTGTACCCTCATACGTGCCACATGCCCCACCCATCTCATTGTTAATTATTTGATGGCCCAAATAATATTTCGTGAATTTGACATTCATAGGACCGTGCATCGTGATATATTCTTACAACAAATCCAACGAGATGCACTAATTTCTCAAATTTATTTTTGGAATAAAACTCTACATGTTTCGGGCAGTCTCTCTGTCCATCATCAGGAGGCCAGCACTGTACACACAGCAATAGGTATAGGTCATACTGGTTTTGCTGACTGCTTGCTAGCGGGATCCTGATCCCGCTAGCAAGCAGTCAGCATAGCCTGTATGTATTGCTTTGTGTACAGTGCTGGACTCCTGATGATGGACAGAGAGGTTGTCCGAAACATGTAGAGTTCCATTCCAAAAATAAATTTGAGAAATTAGTGCATCTCGTTGGTTTTGTTATAAGAATATTTTGTGAGTTGTACGGGTCATGAAGCTTCCAGTATGCAGTCTCCCCACTCCCGTGTTCTAGCACTCTACTGTCGATAAATAAATAAATAAATAAATAACAGGAAAATTGATTGTACACCTCTCACACAGCATCCAGGGTGCAGACATGAGGTGCCTGGCCTGTCACAGCCCCACGCCCCCTAGTTAGCAATCCGTCAATCAGGCAACACGTCCCGTTTCGGGTTCCTCCTGTGGATGTAGCAGTACCGGGACGACACATCGCACCTGCCTTTAATGAGTTGCTTGTTCATACCTAATTATCGTCGCTCTGTGACAGACAGCGTGCTGTGCCAGTGATGGGGCAGAAATAGCTGTGCGGTAACAGGTGGACCGCGTACCGAACGCGGCCCTCTAAGTACACAATAAGCCGAATACTTACACTGCTCTCTCCTGGGTTATAACGTTATGTCGACAAGTTACTGTGTACCGACTGTTATAGGAAACCTGCTTCCTCTAGATTCAAACTGCTAGATGGTTAAATACGTTTCGGGCGAACCAGTTGTCTCGGTCTCTTCCGTAAGGCTGCTGCCAGCGTTTCGGAGAAAAACGGGTACCTCCGACTTGAAACTGGTAAATGGTCACTAACGTTTCGGGCGAACCTGTTGCCTCTATCTTCAGAGTAGCAGGCTGTTCCAAAAATTGTTAACCACTTACCAAACTACCTGGTTTCAAAACCCAGAAAGTTTACAGTCTAAATTTTCACCATCCTGAAAGCCGCAAATCTCGTATAATCCACACGAAGGCCTATTTAGACCCTCCTTTCCTGGGACGTTGCGCGATTTAGGTCCGTAACTGGTTACCGAGGTTTCGGGAGAGAATGGGTCCCATCTTCAAAAATAAGGCATTCCAAGGGAGCTTGAAACTTGAAGCTGAGGCTGATGTCCCTAAGACGACTTGACCCATGAAGGTGGGACATATGTGTTGTCCCGGAATTTCGGTAAACTACCAAATTACACCGCGCAACATCACAGAAGGGCAGAGGCCTTAAATCTCGCTTAGGCCTTCCGGTTTGTCCGTTGATAATTGCCGAAATGTGTAAGCAATTTCGAGACATATCGTATGAAACGTTAGTTGCCCGCTTCTAGTCTGTGCTAATAGTCTTCGCCTGTTACCCCGGCTTGGAGAGACATCAGGATGCAGATAGAGGGGACAACCTGCAGCTATCGAGGGTAGCTATGACGGTATTGAATAAGCAACCCCAGGCAGCCGACTAAAGGCTAATTCACACACATTCCATGCCGTGCCCATGCCGTTTCCCTGCCATGCCATGCCGCTAAAGTTTTGGATTGTTTCTTTCCCATTCGATTTACACAGTGCGGCCTTATTCTTTTTATGAGCTTCTTGTTTTGTATTATTTTCTTGGGTAATTATCTTTATTCTTTTCTTTTTTATTTTAAGCGTACTTTTGTTCCTTTTTTATTTGTATTGGTTCGCGGTAATTTGCCTCGTTTCCGTTATGATAAGTTGATGTATTTGGCTTGAAGGAGATTTCTGCCTCTTTCATTAAATTATCTTTTGTTTTTTGTCGGTGTTAAGTGTTTTATTTTTATTATTTTTTTTTTGTTATAGTGTATTAATTTAGGTATTATAAGTTAATAGAAGATTTGAACTTCTTTCGTAATGTTTTCAAGGCTTTTCTATAGCTTTTTAACTATTAATCTGTTATTTTATCTAGTAGTTTTGTTATAAATGGGTTTACTATGTAGTATATGAAGTACAGTGTTTTTAGGATTTGCCATGTCATGTCCATGCTGCGCCCAAGCTGTGCTTCGACCATGGCTTTCTGAGAGCGACTTCTCAAGACCACGTAACAGCACGGCAGGGGCGCGACATGGGCACGGCATGCTATGTGTGAATTAGCTTAAAGGTTGTCCTCTTTGTTTAGGGGTTGGATGAATGCAGTATTTCTTCGTCATAAAAGACTTGCATTTTGCGCAGGATACACAAACCACGACCCTTACTTTAAATACAATCTCAAACACGTCATATTATTTTACACATATCCAGAAGCACTCACAAGGATTTCTCCAATTCTAATTCATAAAAAAAAAACCGTTATGCCGAAACATGTGGTATCATTCCTGATGTCAATAACGTTGCTTAAAATGTCGGACTTGTTACCTTTTCCAATAGTAACTGCATGCTTCTGGGCAGGATTTTGAACATTCTAGCTCGATATTATCACCCCATGAAGCACACACACACACACACACACACACACCCTACTGCAAGGGTGCACTAAAGTTTTGAAATTGCTCCTAGATTCTTGGAATATTTGTGCACCTTTTTCTATAGAAATATTTGGGAGAATAAGTGCAGATGGGCGGATAATATTAAAATTTTCTCAAAGAAATTTTGTTTAAAATGTGTATTGGATTTACGTGGCTCAGGGTAGGCCGAGTTCCACCGAACACCGCAATAACACATCACCTTCCACAAAAGGAGATAATTTTTAAGTATTTCAGTAAGAACTTTGCTCCATGATTATATTTATGAAATTTATATTTGTCTTGCACAGGGGTGCAGAATTCACGGTCGCCCGGGAAACTACATTCGATACGGTGGCACAAAAAAATTACGGGGTCCTAAGTGTGGAATTTGTTTCATGATACCGTTCCGGCGCCCCGAATATTTTTGGTGGCTTTCTAGGTTCTTGGAATACTTGTGCGCCCCTGGTGTTGTAGGTTATTGAAAGACGAAGTCAACATCGAAAGCCATAACAGCGTCGAATGATATCGTCTTTGTGACTGATGAATTGTTAATATTTGTAAGGAAGTGGCCCTGGCCCATTCGAGGTAATATCCTGGCATTTGTCATCATCATCATCATCATCGTCATCATCATCATCATCATCAACATCATCATCATCCTTTCAAGCACGTGTGTATCCGCACAACTGTTGCTGCAGTTCACAATGTCAGCCTGCTGTAGCATTAATCTCTCCACAAACGAGAAGGGGGCAGAAGGACACATGTCTCCAACCAATGACGGCACCCAGCACCGCCTCGAGCCTCACTCTTATGTCCAGTATTCTGCTCCCTATGACAACCTGTCTTAAGGATCAGAATTGTTTCAAACCACAAGATAGCCAGATTCTAAAACAAATATCTGAACCCAAGGAGATTGGTCTATACATATTAGTACAAACTCATATTAAAATCCGATGTTATGAAATAAGGATCTGTCACGATGCGTCACGTGGTCAGTGTGTGTGCAAACGCCGCTCTGAAGAAACTTCACGCGCTTCTGAGTAAGAAATTTGTGTCTCGGAGTGAATAAAGTTGGATTTTGTGTAAGGTCAACAGCCTGTTGTGTGACCCCGATCATCTGCAGCACCTGCGACGTACGTATTTTGCGGGCTGCAGGCCCCTGACGTCATCAAGACTTTTGCCGATCGTGGAATGTGACGACATTAACCTGCAAAGTGGCTGTGTGAAGAGATTTCGTAGTGAAGCATAAAACAAAGTGTCAGCAGTCAGTGTGGATCAAGTTGCGAATACCCTCACGCTAACATCTAGTTCCAAAAACCTGGTAAAGCCTTCTGACCGAACTTTTTAAGAACGTACTCATACAGATCGATTCTGTTCCGATATTTGTTGTGCCAGAAACAAAATTGCAGTACCTGATTGCTGATTTAAGATGAAGACATGAAATACATTTCACAACGAATATTCTCGTGATCAGTTTATGGAGTTAAAATAGTCTCTTTCTTTCTTTTTTTTTTTTTTGAACTCCCTGTGATTACAGGGTTCTCATTGCGCCAAAATGGAAGAGCAATACCTGAGCCAAATCTATGCACCATTCAGCAGTACGCACAACAGACCTTTCACATTCCCTCCCACCCCCCCTTCCCCTGTACCACAAGCACCCCACTGTGACCCCCAATGGTCAACATGCCTCTCTCAGCCGCTGGACACTATGTTCGGTTATCTTTCCTTCCAACCTCCCGACCCAGACCCCCTGTTCGACACGCTAACAAGCAATGTATACCCAAAGTGCGAACAGAAGACGAACGCAGAACAAGAAGTAATTATGTCGCCGAAAGAGATGACTATGTCACACGGGGCCACTCCATCACCCAGCAACAGTGACGAAATACCGGGCCCAAACATTCAACCGAAATATTCATTCCAAGAGACGGACTTCAATGTGTGTCACAATCAAGAAGACTCGAACGCTGACATGTTTAGGAGACATCGGTATCATGTTAATCAGGATGAAATGATGCAGCAATGCGCGACAGAAAATAGGGACAGCACGACTCATAGGTCAAGCAAATGCCTTCCAATTCCACAGAAATACGGAACAATGTTCTTATTCAAAAGAAGTTACTTGCAGATTTCAGACAACGAAGGAAGCCATTCTCCGGAATATTTAAATCCAACCCATTTACAGACTCAATGTACACAGCATTTAAAAGGGCAGGCCGTGACACTGGATGAACAAGCAGGAGCACCTAAAGGCTTTAGAAGCTTCGATGACGTAATATTGCTGCAAGAGGACGGGACCGGAAATCGTCGTATGACAGTCGATGATATCAGATCGACGCCGCTAAGCCAAAAAGATAGCTCCGCCGGTGACCTCTTGGCGGTCGCTGGAGCGTTCGATCACACGACGTCTGGCGGAGAGGGGGAATTCCTGCATCCGCAGTCGTCGGCTCCCCCGTGCGGACTTGGTGAGTTTATAGACAGCCTTCTGTTCATTTTCAACAGTAAAAGAAGATTACTTATAAATATTTCATTTCTTCATTTGCTGACAGCTTGCGAGCAAGCTGTCAGCAAACCTGTATGACATATACCATTGCTGTGTGTACAGTGAAAAACTCCTGATGATGGACAGAGGAACTGTCCGAAACATGTGGAGTTTTATTCCAAAAATAAATTTGAGAAATTAGTGCTTCTAGTTGGTTTTATTATAAGAATGTACATCAATGAATTTTGACCAAGTATGTCAGCATCAGACTGGCCATTATATTCATTTTATATTACTAGCTAAGATTATATATTTTGAACACTGTACATGTAAAACTGATGTATTAATACTATATATTCCTTGGTAGTAACGTCTCCCTGATTTATCACTGAAACACATAGTAGGATTCGTGTTTATGGTAAAGGTAAGCAATCCCATTACAGGCCTGCACAGGCCCTGAGGGTTCCAGGAGTTTGAGGCTCCCAGATTTCACGACCATCAGTACATGAAGGTGGTAAGGTTGTCAGCCCTACGCACCGACTGCACTTGCCCCCCAGGAAATATTTCTGGTACTCATTTCTGTTAGAGGCTGAGTCGACCCCAGGGTCATAGTGCGGCAGGTTGGATTATGTCAACGGAAATTCCCAATGACACCATCGGGAATCGAATTCGCTACCCTCCGGCTTGTAGCGCGGTGCCTAAATTCGTGTTTATGGATGACTTATATATTTTATAAGATTTTTATGCTTATGTCGCTATATATATATATATATATATATATATATATATATATATATAAATGATTGCAAGCAAAATGCACGGACCGAATAATATTAAATTACATTGCTTTGTTCGCTTGAACCTTACAGTGTAAGATTTAACACTACGGATTCGAGAGATGCTGGGTGCAGATCTCTATCCGGAGACTATGTTTCGTCATTTTGCACTATTCTACTCGCGTTGTTCAGATGAAAAGGTAAAGGTAAAGGTAAAGTGTGGTCCAGAGGGTGGGTAGAGTTATAGCTCTACTCTTCCACGACGACCGCGGCACTAGAAGGGGGTGAGTGGTCAGCAGCACGCCCCGGCCGCACTTTACCCCCGGCAAAGACCCGGTACCCATTTTACAGGAGGCTGGGTGGGCCCCAGGGCCGGTCTGGACAGTTGCGGAAAATCTCGTCCTCACCGGGATTCGATCCCGGAACGTCCAGACTGTAGTCAGTCGCTATACCGACTGAGCTATTCGGCCCACTGTTCAGATGATAAGACGTCATTAAATTAGCCAAAATCACAAGCACTGATTCAGCTACTTATTTTGCGCGACAAACCATAATAAATGGAGGTCAGAGTGGCGTATAGGTTACCTGAGATGTCATATGGTCAGTCAAACCTCGAGTGTCAAGCAACTAGCTGCACCAATCTGTCTTAACTAAACTGAACTAAGCTTTTTTTTATGTTTTGCTGACCGTGCATCTCAGTATAATCTTAGTAATTAACCAACTTAAAGCAAAAATTCTTGTTTTATATGAAGTTTATTAAATGCCTCTACATGTTTCGAGCACTATGTGCTCATCATCAGGATGTCAAAATTGTATTATACAGCATCTGGTTTCGTCGCACCTGTAGGTCGCCGTCTGGTGCACAGGTTGAGAGAGTCCTCTTTCAGCCTGCCATGTGATGATACCAGATGCTGTATAATACAATTTTGACCTTCTGATGATGAGCACAACAGTGCTCGAAACATGTAGAGGCATATAATAAACTTATTATAAAAATAATTTGTGCATTAAGTTGGTTAATTACTAAGATTAAGCCAAACTTCACTGTTTTAATAAAAAAAGTTGCAGCAATCCATGCCACGAAGACACACTGTATGTGGGGAGTAGAGGCACAGCTCCACTCATTCTTAACCTCGACACTAGATGGGAGTGAGTGGTCAACTTCACAAACCCATCCGCTTTACACCTAGGATAGAACCCAAAATAGGAGTCTGGCCCCAGACCTGGAATAAAAAATCAACTTTCCTTGCCAGAATTCGAAGCCCGGGTCGCTCAGCACGTAGGTTAGTCCCTGCACAGACTCCGCTAACAGGGAGTTTATGTTATTTATACCAAGACGATTTGTACAGGACTTCGACAGTTTTACAAATTTTATTGTAAAAGAATAGGTCCTGCACATGAATCGCCTTTGTAAAGCACAAAGAAATATTCTTAAAGTTTTGATCATCAATCACCAGACGTCATGTACCGTGATCCCGTTAGTGATTGCACACGCTTCACAGCACCGGACACTTCTGCTTGTCAACCGACTTACAAGCACTCCGAGTGCAAATTTTAATTACAATCAACATTGTAATTCGGGCTGTGTGTGGTGTGTACGCTGTGTGCGGTGTGTGTGGTGTGTGTGGTGTGTGCGGTGTGTGTGGTGTGTGTGGTGTGTACGCTGTGTGCGGTGTGTGTGGTGTGTGTGGTGTGTGCGGTGTGTGTGGTGTGCGTGGTGTGTGCGGTGTGTGTGGTGTGTGTGGTGTGTGTGGTGTGTGTGGTGTGTGCGGTGTGTGTGGTGTGT